>Ga0169931_10002522_pt1 | contig 29825 bp, 36 predicted proteins | sample Kivu_15m_20L_FD_129675 | JGI IMG/M metagenome (GOLD analysis project Ga0169931, IMG submission 129675) | Freshwater microbial communities from Lake Kivu, Western Province, Rwanda to study Microbial Dark Matter (Phase II) - Kivu_15m_20L... | ecosystem: Environmental > Aquatic > Freshwater > Lake...
CAGAACCAAAAGCCGCAGCAAAAACCACAACAGCAGAACCAAAAGCCGCAGCAAAAACCACAACAGCAGAACCAAAAGCCGCAGCAAAAACCACAGCCCTTACAATCACAAAAAACCCAAGCTGCTACAACTACAACTCAGCCAAAACCCCAATAGATCTTTTTATTCTATTTTTGATAAGTGGATGTGAGCTATCTTCCAGGTTGGCTTTTTGATCAAAACAAACGTGGCCCTTCCCTCTATTGATATGTGCTCTCCAGTGAACGCCTTGTTGTCTACTAGCATGCCTTTCTGGTTGAGCCCAAAAGCTACCACGGCGCAATTCTCAAAAATGCTTATCTTCGGATTTCTTATCTCATAACTATAATCGGATATGCTGACAAACCTGAGTTCCTCAAGCGCCACAGTTGTCTTAAAATCCTTGAGATCGTATGGTGGAACATCTGAAAAGCTCGAGAACGAGGGATCGTCAAGCTGAATTTCTCGTAACGGTGTCAGATCCTTCGTCTTGCCTATCTCAAAAAACATCTCTATTATCCGGATGATTTCCTGTCTGTCTGACAAACCGCTGATTGCTTGCTTTGATGCGACTTTAAGCCTTGTGTCAAAAACAAGATGGCTATTTTTGATGAGAATCTTTATATCGATATTTCTACTGTTATATAGTGAACTTTATGATATCTGGTTCGACACAACCGCTTCCGGAACTGCTGCTGGTCGAGCTGGCGCTGTAAAATTATAATACAGCACATTTCTGTGGTGAATAATTTATGCAAACAATGTCGGGGGCAAAAGCGCTAATCAAAGCACTGGAAAAACAAGGAGTAAAGGAAATCTTTGGCTTACCGGGAGGTGCGAACCTTCCAATGTATGATGAGCTTTTCAAAAGTAACATCCGCCACATCCTGGTACGCCACGAACAATCTGCCGCACACATGGCAGACGGATTTGGCAGGGTCAGTAGAAGGGCGGGCGTCTGTTTTGCAACATCTGGACCTGGAGCAACAAACATTGTAACTGGTCTTGCAACTGCGCAAGCTGACTCTGCACCAATGGTTGCAATAACTGGTCAGGTACCACTCTCAATGATTGGCAGGGATGCATTTCAGGAGAGTGACATTATAGGCATCGCAAACCCTGTGGTGAAATACTCATTCCAACCTACGAAACCATCTGACATTCCTGAGACTGTAAAGAAAGGGTTCTACATTGCAGAAACTGGAAGGCCGGGTGCAGTGTTAATAGATATTCCAAAAGATGTACAGCAGAATGAAACTGAAATTCCATTCCCGGAAGAAGTAAAAATTAGAGGATACCACCCGTGGGCAGACCCGGACGTTGTTGCAATTGAGCGCGCAATAAAGCTCCTTCTTTCATCAACAAAGCCGGTAATCTTGGCTGGTGGGGGTGTAATAATATCGTCCGCGTTTGCAGAATTGCAGTCTCTTGCAGAACTACTAATGATTCCGGTAGTTAGCACATTCAAAGGAAAGGGGGCTTTTCCAGAAAACCACCCATTATCGCTAGGGCCAATAGGAATGCACGGACATGCTGAAGCGAACAAGGTGATGAGTGAGGCCGACTGTGTCTTGGCAATAGGTACAAGATTTTCTGACCGTTCAGTAGGAAGATTCGATGAATTTGAAAAGAACCTAAAGATAATTCATCTTGATGTTGATCCAGCAGAGATTGGCAAGAATCAGACCACGAGTGTTGCGGTTGTAGGGGATGTGCGGGCCTCACTTAGAATATTTCTCAGGTTGCTGGCCCAGCAGGCAGTGAAAAAATCAGAACATAACGTATGGCTTTCACACGTAAAAGAAATCAAAGAATACTGGAGGGAAAACCTCAAACTTCATCCAGGTGAGCTTACCGCTGCAAGAATTCTCAGAAAGTTGCGTGAGGTTATGCCTGCAGAATCCATCGTAACTACCGAAGTAGGACAGCACCAGATGTGGGCATCGTTATTCTATGATGTGATTCATCCGGGGACCTTTTTCAGCTCAACTGGACTTGGTACCATGGGTTGGGGATTTCCTGCCGCTATAGGGGCAAAAGCTGCCCGACCGGACTTGCCGGTGGTGGATATTGCAGGCGATGGAAGCTTCAACATGACCGAAAATTCGCTTGCCACATCTGTCTTGGAAGGCTTGCCTGTGATCGTATTTTTGGTAAACAACTATTTGCTTGGAATGGTGGCACAATGGCAGAGAACCTTCTATGACCGCAGAATGATAGGCGTTGATCAAAAACACTGCCCTGATTATGTTAAACTCGCAGAATCATACGGTGAACAGGGAATCCGAGTCGGCAGTTTGGATGAGCTAGGGAACGCAATAAAAGCCGGACTCAAAAGCGACGTAGCTACCGTAATTGACATACCTATAGATCCGGAAGAGGACGTGTTGCCATTTGTCGCCCCAGGTACCTCACTTAAGGATATGATATTGCCGTCGTGATGATAATTGGTTTGGGCAATTCTATCTATATTGGTTGAAAACAAGCCTGGAATCTTGTTTAAAATTACACATCTTTTCAGATCCAAGAACTTTAACATCGACAGCATCTCGGTTGGGACAACAGAGAATCCAGAATTCTCCAAGATGACGATTACCACTATAGGCGATGAGCGTCAAATCGAGCAGATAGTAAAGCAACTTGACAAAATGATCGATACAGTAGAGGTAAAACGTTTAGATGATAAAAGAACTGTATATAGAGAGTTGGCACTGTTTAGAGTAAAAATATCAAAGGCATCAGACAGTATGGAAATCAGCAACATTGCAAACGCATTCGGAGCAAAGATCCATGATGCAAGAAAAGACTCTATTATGCTGGAATTGACGGCTACCACTGATCAAATACATAACTTACAGGAACTTCTCCGGCCGTATGAAATCTTGGATGTTGCAAGAACCGGAGTTGCCGCATTACCGAGGGCTGAAAATTGAAAGTTCGAATATTTGACACCACACTAAGAGATGGAGAGCAGACTCCTGGCGTGGCACTATCACCTGATAAAAAACTCGCTATCGCAAAAAGACTAGACGATCTTGGCGTCGATGCGATAGAGACCGGCTTTCCAGTGATATCCGAAGGCGAGCAACACGCGATAAAACTCATCACAAAAGCGAACCTTGCCGCAGATCTATGCGGTCTTGCGCGAACTAACAAAAAAGACATCGACGCGGCAATCGACTGTGGTCTGAACTATATCCACACATTCATAGCAACATCTGACATTCATTTACAGTACAAGCTGAAAATGAGCCGAGAGCAGGCACTTGAAAAGGCAATTGAGGCAGTAGAATATGCAAAATCCCACGGACTTCAAGTAGAATTTTCCGCTGAAGACGCGACGAGAACAGACAGAGATTTTCTTAAACATGTGTTTGGAGAGGTAGCAAAGGCAGGAGCTGACAGAATCGACATCCCGGATACTGTGGGGTACTCTACACCACAATACATCGCAGAGATCACACGGGATGCAATACTCACGTCAAATCTTCCGGTCAGTGTTCACTGCCACAATGATTTCGGACTTGCGGTAGCAAATGCAATATCTGGAATCCAAGCCGGGGCACAGTGCGCACATGTGACAATCAATGGAATTGGCGAGCGTGCGGGAAATGCATCGCTTGAGGAATTTGTGATGGCCTTGCAATGTTTGCCATTTGGACAGCAATGGGAAACTGGAATAAACACAAAGTTACTATACGAGACATCCAAGTTTGTGTCAAATTTGGTAGGGATCGTCGTGCAGCCAAACAAAGCAATAGTGGGGGAAAATGCATTTGGACACGAATCCGGAATCCACACGCACGGGATATTGAACAATCCTCTCACATACGAGCCGATCAGCCCAGAACTGGTGGGCAGATCAAGGTGGTTACAAGTGGGAAAACATGCGGGAGTTCACGGTGTATCTGCGATGCTTAACGAATATGGCGTAAAACCTTCCGAGGATCAGTTAAGGCAAATTCTGGAAAAAGTGAAAACAATTGGAGACCAGGGCAAACAGGTTACCGACGTTGAACTACTTTCAATAGCAAACGAAATACTGGGTGAGCACACCATAAAGAGACTTGTCCAACTAAGCGGCTTCTCAGTCTCTACTGGTATTGGAACTATGCCGTACGCTTTTATCAAACTTAACATAGATGGAACTGACTACAGCGGTACCGATTATGGTGTAGGTCCAGTGGATGCGGCATTAAACGCAATTCAAAAAATCACGGGTGAGATTGCGAAGGTGCGTGTCAAAGAATACAAACTCGATTCGATCTCTGGCGGTTCCGATGCCTTGTGTGAGGTGACTATCAAGGTGGAGGATGCTTATGGAAATATGGCGTCAGCAAAGTCAATAGGTGAGGATATTGTAACAACGAGCGTTCAGGCAGTAATTGAGGGCATAAACAGAATCATGCTCAAAAAAACACTGAAACAGAAAAAGATTGGTAACTAGTACGCAGTCTGACAAAAATGTACAAGATATCATTAATCACTGGCGACGGAATAGGGCCGGAACTTTCAGAATCGGTAACAAGCGTGCTTGAGGCAATTCATGACCGTCTTGATGTGAAATTTCAGATTGAAAATTTGCTTGCCGGGGATATCGCATTGGAAAAATACGGCAAGGCACTTCCTGATGAAACTGTTGATTCCATTAAAAAATCAGATGCCTGCATGAAGGCCCCTGTGGGGGAATCTGCAGCTGATGTGATAGTGGTGCTGAGAAGAATGCTCGGCTTGTACGCAAATATCCGCCCGGCGAAATCATACCCATACATGCCTGCAATAAAGGAAAACGTAGATCTTGTGATAGTGAGGGAAAACACAGAGGACCTGTATACTGGACAAGAATTCGAAGTTGTTGGAGCAGCAGTCGCATTCAGAATAATATCTGAGAATGCTTCAAAGAAAATAGCCAAGCATGCCTTTGAGACCGCGGTCCAAAGAAACGGGAAAAAACGCGTGACATGCGTTCATAAATCAAACGTAATGAGAAAAACCGACGGCTTGTTTTCACGGATTTGTGAGGGTGTGGCAAAAGACTATCCCCAAATCCAGTTTGATCAAATGTATGTGGATGCATGCGCAATGAACCTGATTCGGAAGCCCGAGAGCTTTGACGTCATTGTCACAACCAACCTGTTTGGAGACATCCTATCTGACGAATCTGCCGAAGTTGTCGGGGGGCTTGGAATGGCCCCCGCGGCAAATATAGGCGATGATTTTGCGCTATTTGAGCCTGTTCATGGGGCGGCATTTGACATTGCGGGAAAAGGGATAGCTAACCCGTCATCATTTATCTTGTCTGCAAAAATGATGTTGGATTGGCTTGGCGCAAAACGCGGCGACCAGAAATGCATCAATGCAGCTTGCAAACTGGAATCTTCAGTGTACGGAGTGGTGAAAAAAGGATTCAAGACTCAGGACATAGGTGGGGATAAGACCACTGCACAGTTTACAAAAGAAATAGTATCAAATCTACTAAATGTCTGACGACGGGGGGTGTCTTGACCAAAAAAACAGCATAAGGCATAACGGTATCATGCATATTACTGCCGCAACAACGAAGATCATATAGTATCCGGAATGCAGGCCCGGAATCATGGGGCCTGGGAACACTGCATAAAACCATACAAACGCGACAAACCCTACGATTATCTTGTTCTTTTTTACGATTGCCTTCCAACCAAGCCTTTTTTTGTTAATGTAACATCTTTTGCATCGCGTTCTGTCGTCGGTCATGCATGAAGTGCATACTTGTTTTTGACAAAAGTAGCACCTCCGATCACCGAATCTGGAGCTGCAAAACTCACACTCTGCCAACTAGTATTTTCGCACTTTTACAAATTTATCCTTTTACGGGGTGAGTCGTTCTGGGTCACGTGGATACAGTACTACCTCACGTACATTATCGGTGCCAATTATTATCGTCATCAATCGGTCAAGGCCCATGCCCCATCCTGAATGTGGGGGCATACCCCAATCAAACGCCTTTAAATGGTTCTCAAAATTTGCCGGATCTAGGCCTTGCTCTGCAAGACGTGCCCGTATCTTTGCCGGATCGTGTAATCTTCTACCTCCAGATGACAGCTCCAGGTATCCATACTGCAAATCGAATGATCTTGACAACTTTACATCGTCGTCCTTTTCGTGTATGTAAAATGGCTTAAGACTCATCGGCCAGTCCATAAGAAAGAAAAATCCTGGATGGTTCTCACCAATTATCTTTAGATGTGAATCTAGCAAGTCATCGCCAAAGTTCAGCTTGATGCCTTTTTTGTCAAGTTCATCTAGTACCTGGGAGTACGTGATCCTCTCGAACGGACGTTTTGGAGCATCCATGACTCGGTCGAGAACTTTTAACTCAGTCTGGCAGCTCTCTGCTACCTCCTTGAATACTGCCGATACCAGTTCCTCTAGGACGTCCATCACGTCGGTATAGTCAAAAAATGCCGCCTCAATGTCGATGCTCGTAAATTCGCTCAGGTGCCTGCCCGTATGGGACTTTTCTGCCCTGTAAAACGAAGAGATTTCAAATACCCTTTCTAACCCTATTGTCATCTGTTCTTTGTATAGCTGGGGGCTCTGTGCCAAGTACGCCTTCTTGCCAAAATATTCCAGCGAGAACAGGTTTGCCCCTCCCTCACTCGCGCTACCAATTATCTTCGGTGTTGTGATCTCGATGAACCTTTTTTGAGCCAGTATGCTTCGAAGCGATTTTAGAACATGATGCCTGATCTTAAAGACCGCCGCCACTCGCTGATTTCTCAAGTCAAGGGCTCGTGAATTTAGCCTGTTGTCCATGTTGCTTTCAAGCCTGCCTATTGGATCTATTGGCAACGGATGTACTGCTTTTGCAAGAACTTCTACCTCGTCTGCCTTTATCTCAAATTGCAGATCTTTTGCTTTTGTGCCTTGGATTGTGCCTTTTACCATGATGACACTCTGCCTCGTGAGGTCATCTGGGATTACACTTTCGTCTTTGACTATTATCTGGGTGCGCCCAGTTACGTCGCGCAGTGTAAGAAATGCCAGTTTGCCAAGCTTTCGAAGGTCCTCTACCCATCCTGCAACAACAACCTGATTGCCATTCATGTCTGAAGAAACCTCGTCTATGTTATGGGTTTTTTTGAATCTCATTTGCGCCCGCCCTCTTCAAACTCTATCACAACGTCAAGCTTCCGTATCTGTTTTACAATGTCTGTCACTCTCGAGATGTCTATTGGAAACCGTGACGTCCACTTGCCTGAGACAATTATTTTTGTTTTCTGTATCCCACCCGGAACCCAGACCACGTTAATCGAAAGTATCTTTGTCGGGAAAAACATGTCCTCGATAAACTTTCTGTCGTTTGCCTCTGATTCTACAATCCAGATCTTGCCTGGAAACTCGGCTTGGAGAGTTCTGTAAAGGGTCCTGCTCTTCCTGATTGTCTCAATGTCGTTTTTCGCCAAGTATATGATGAACTCTCCGGAGACATCCCTGCATGAAAACAGGGAAAACTTGTCGATTTCTGAATTTGTTTTGGCAAGCTTGGCAATCTTGATCGATGCGTCCACATCGGCCTTTGTCAGTTGACCCTTCTCAAGTTTTGACTCACATTGGGGGCACAGGATTGCATTTTTGGCATCAAAACTACATATTGGAACTTGCAAGTAAATGGTCTTCCTAATGAAACTAAAGTTAAACTTTTGCACCAGATAATTGATTTTACTACGAAGGTAACAGAACCGACTACGAACTAGAGTTAAATGTAATGATGGTCAATCAAACGAGGAGGAGGACGTGTGCCATTTCTAGAAGTAAGCAGTCTTTCAACACGGTACGCGGTGCCTAATGGGGCAATCCATGCCGTAGAAAACGTCAGCTTTACGATTGAACGTGGGGAATCAATAGGGATTGCGGGAGAGAGTGCATGTGGAAAAAGCACACTCGGCCTTTCAATAATGAGAACCGTACAAGGGGGACAAGCGGTCTCCGGCAAGATAGTTCTTGACGGAGAATCGATACTGGAGGTACCTGAAAATGACTTTGATCAGAAATACCGATGGAAGCAAATCTCGATGGTGTTCCAAGGTGCGATGAACTCGCTTGATCCGGTATATACGATAAAACAACAGTTTTCCGACATTTTGCGCCAGCATGGGGGATCAGCACCAATTGATGTGATGATCTGGGCACTCAAATCAGTAGGGCTCGATGCTAGCGTTTTGCCCAAGTATCCTCATGAGCTTAGTGGTGGAATGAAGCAACGTGTGGTGATTGCAATGGCAATACTGTTAAAACCAAAGCTGATCATTGCGGACGAGCCCACAACAGCACTGGATGTTTTAGTGCAGTCCCAGATACTAAATCTCTTCAAAAGTTTAAAAAAACAAGGGGTCTCCCTCATTCTGATATCGCATGATCTTGCAACGCTTTCTGAAGTGTGTGAGAAAATAGGCATAATGTACGGTGGAAAAATGATTGAATTTGGAATGCTGCAGGAGGTAATTGAGCGCCCAAAACACCCTTACACAAAGGCACTGCTTCAATCAATACCTAAACTGAGTTCAAACGAGAAACCAAGATACATCAAGGGCAACCCCCCGGATCTTTTGAATCCAAAGCCGGGCTGTCGTTTTTTTCAGAGGTGCCCAGAAGCAATGGAAAAATGCAAAAGTGATCCCGCATCAACAAAAACGGAATCTGGATACGTCCAATGTTTTCTTTATGAATAGCTTTTTGCAATGGGGAGACAAGAATCGATTATTCTTAACATCTCCGTGCGCACTACTTTTTTATCAATTGATGCCCATACCCTATGCCTCTTAATGGCAAAAGATATAGTCTGTACCTTCTTCCTCTCCTCCCAAACGAATTCGACTTGCCCGAGCCTTCTGTCAAACTTGCTTTCCATGGTCTTCTTGATTGCGATGTGGGAAAACTGGTTCTGAGTATGTTTTGCATCCAAAAGTGGCTTTAGTCCGGGCCGCCGCATGTATGCAAGCAGCTTACCGTTAGTTCCCACAACTCCGACAAATCTTATGTATGGACTTATTGCAAATATCTTTGAACAGATCTCTTGATGCTCCTTACTTGCCATCTGGCTTTGTTTCATATTGTTGTTATTTTAATATCGTGGTGTTGGCGCCTTAGATGATTTAATAATCTACACGGCATGCCAAAACTGTGGAGTTATCTGCCCTATTTCCATTTGCCAACGAGATAGGGTACCTGGGACTGGCAATAGTTAGCTTTTTTGGTTCCCTGATTCCGTTTGTACCGCTGCCGTCCTTCATCCTTCTTGCAACTATGTCTGTAGGTGACAAGTTCAATCTGCACTATCTGGTTCTAATCTCAGCACTCACGGCCACTGTCGCAAAGCAGATAATATTTCTAATAAGCTATGGTGGAAGAAGAATAATTGCGGAAGAAACAAGAAAACGGATGAGGCCGTTTGAGAGGCTTGTAAAAAGATATGGCGCCGCAGCGGCCTTTGTGGCCGCAGCAACACCTATTCCGGATGATCTAGTTTACGTGCCTCTTGGGCTTGCAAAATACAACCCGTTACGATTCTTCATATCGACACTGCTTGGAAAGATAGTGCTAAGCTACATCATAGTGCTTCTCTCACACTACTTTGGAGTAAACTATGTGGAGCCAATATTGGAAAACGTAGACGATCCTACCGTGATCTATGTGGGGCTAGTTGTATTTCTCGGCATGATGATAGCAGCCATATTGTTATTACTGCGCTTAAACTGGGCGAAAATTCTAGGACGGCTTGCACCGTGGACAGTAGATAAGGACGACGAACCCTAGACGTTTACCCTAAAGTTCCACTTCTTATCCGTCGCGTGCTTTATTCCTATTCTCTCGCTTGAAATTATCTTGTTAATCTTAACGCCATTTACAATGTACACCTCATCAGATGTAACCAGATCCTCGCCATACTGCTTCTTTGTTATATCCAGCGCAATCGTGAGCTTGGCGGGGCCATTTGTCAGGGAGTCTATTCGATCGGTCTTTCTGTTTTTCATCATTATCTCTACCCCTGTGTGGGGCTTTAGCGCCCGGATTAAAACTGCACCAGCTTCATACTTTTCGCTTTTTGCAACGACGTTAAAACAATGGTACATCCCATAAGTAAAATAGACGTAGGCGCAACCCACCTGCCCGAACATTGCCCTGTTGCGTTCAGTAATCTTTCTGTACGCATGGCTCGCGGCATCGTCGGTGTGTCTGTAAGCCTCTGTCTCTGTAATTATGCCGCATAGCAGCCTGCTGCCTATTTTTCTTACTAGCATCTTGCCGAGCAGTTCTTTGGCTACGATGACTGTGTCTTTGGAATAAAACTCTCTTTTGAGTCTTGTAAACTGGACCATCTTATCTCATTAGGAGTTCTGCAAGTACTCGTATGTCAGAATCCATAACTTTGCCAAGTTCCTGATTGTAAATGATCGCAGCAGGATGGAAAGTAAGGAAATATTTCCTACCATCTTTTTCGAGCAGTTTGCCGTGGTTTTTTGTAATCTCTGCCTGACCCAAAATCGAATTGCTTGCGGTATTGCCCAGTATGCATATTATCTTTGGATTTATGGCATCTATTTCCCCCTGGAGGTATTTGTCACACGAAAGCCTTTCACTCTCCAGAGGAACTCTGTTGTTAGGAGGGCGGCATTTTACGACATTTGTAATGTATACTGAGCTTCTGGGGATGCCGTGTTTTTCCAGCATTGCGGTAAGCTTTTTCCCAGCAGCCCCGACAAATGGCTCGCCTCGGACATCCTCGGTTCTTCCTGGGGCCTCCCCAACAAACATTACCTTTGCATTGGCGTCCCCTGTCCCGGGAACTGCATTTGTTCTGGTCTTACAAAGCTCGCAATCGGTGCATGCGATCACCTTGATTTTTATCTCTTCCAAACCCCTCATGTGCCCACACTCCTTACTGTGGCGACGCCACGAATCGACGGGCCGCCATTCCCCATCTTCATCTGCTGCATGGGATCCCCTTTGCCGCAATTTGTTATCGGTCTTACCGTAAAATCATTACCGCGCGCATCTATTGAGCGAAAGAACTCTGGGGCGCTGCCTACCACAATGACATCTCTGATGGTTTCTGCTACCTGCCCGTTTTCTATTCTGTTTGCATATTGGCACGATATACTCCAATCATGTCGCCTCATGTCTATGGAAGGGACCTTCATATCTGAGATGAGGTATCCATGTTTGACATCTTTTATCATTTCGTCTGTTTTCCAGTCGCCGCCTTCTATACACGTGCATGCCATCCTGATCAGTGGCATGAACTGGTATGATGTTGCTCGCATGCTGGAGTTTGGCTCAGTGTCAAAGATGTGAGCAGTCTCCCTGCTGTGCATGTGTTCTGCAAGTCTGCCTTCATTTATCAACTGCTTGCGACGTGATGGCGTGCCTTCATCGTCAAACTCATACCAGCCAAGGCTGCCCCTTATGGTGGGATCATCTATGACATTGAGGTCATTTGATCCTACCTGATGCCCTAGCATTCCTGTCCACCACGCTCCTCCTGCCCAAGCCATCTCCTTCCCGAGCACTCTGTCCGCCTCTGATGGGTGGCCCAAGATCTCATGAGTTAGAAGGGCGACAAAGTCTGGATTCATTATCACTGCTGTCTTGTCTTCCTTTACAGTTCCTGCATCCAATAACTCGCACGCTTTTGCTGATACATGCCGTGCAACCGGTATTACATCGCTTTTACCAGTTATGGTCTCTAAACCGCCCCTGCCTCCTTCAGTTCTGTTCACAGACTGGGTAATTCCATACGCATGCGCTGTCGCTACCATGTCTACTGTGACGTCGGAAAACTCTTGCAGTATTCTGGCACCCTCACTGCTTGCAAAAAATTTTGAGGTTTGTACGTTAATGGCAGTAACTGAGCTTTTTACTATCTGAGAGTTTTCGTTTATTGCCCTATCGCAATCTAACGCTATCTGGGAAAGTGATTCAAAGTCTGCCTTCTTTTTCGTTTCATATCGTACATTTTTCTCAATAATCGGTATGTCTGCGAGTTTTACCTTGACTTTCTTTTTTAACGCGTTGTGTTTTGCCGCCCTAATGGTGTCTCTTAGGCCCTTCTCCAAAACCGCATAATTTGTAGTCGAGTAAAACCCCCACGCCCCATCGAACAGCACTCTGACCCCTATTCCCTCATCACTTCTTGACAGCGAATGTTCCTGCTGCCCATTCTCTATCAGGACGCCATGCCTATCTGTTGACTCGACCCTTACATCGCAGTAAGAACAACCCTCACTCTGTGCCATATCAAGCACCTTCAGGGCGTTCTCATCCATGCTCGACAGTTGGCTTTGACTGCTATTTAATTGCCTGAGATCGTAGGCATCGTGTAAAAGAACTCGTCCTCAAAACCATCGTCACGTCTGCCCTGCTTGCGAAGCGCCGTGAAATACTCATTGCATTGAGCGTAAAACTCGCTGTTTTTCACCAGGTTTTCCATATCTTAGACTCAAAGTCAGCATTATCTTTTTGAATGTGAGTTAATTTAGAATATGTTGTATGATTTCTTTGAGCTTATCTGACTGGGCTAGATGAACTCTCTTTTGGTAGCGAAAACGTAACTCGTGTCCCAGTATCTGTGGCGCTTTCCAGCTCGATCGTACCTCCGTGAGCCTCCACTATGCCCTTGCAAATTGACAGTCCCAGCCCGCTTCCGCCCTTTTCTCTTGTCAAGGATGCATCTGCCTGGTAGAATTTTGTAAACAGTTTTCCTTGCCTTTCTAGGGGAATGCCTACCCCGTTATCCTCCACAGTTACTCTGACATGATCCCCAACTTCATTTGAGTATATCCTGATTGTACCTTCTTCGGGCTTGACTGCCTTGAGGCTGTTTTTTAATAGGTTGGTAAGAACCTGGGTGATTCTGTATGTGTCATGCTCTACAACCCCTGACTGTACATCGTTTGTGATTCTTATCTTGCCTTCCTCAATCTGTGTCTGTAGTGTCTGGATGGACTTTTCCACGGTGTCACGCATGTCGGCACTCTCTTTTTTCATCCTTAGCTGGCCAAGCTCAAGTTTTTGGACATCAAGCAAATCCGATATGAGCTGTAACAGTGACTCTGAGCTTGACTTTATTATGGATATTCTCTCCTTCTGTTTTTCAGTGAGGTTTCCAAGGTAGCCACCAAGAAGCATATCTGCATAACCCTGAATTGGAACCAACGGCGTCTTTAATTCGTGGGTAATCATGGCAAGGAATTCATCTTTTGCTATGTCTGTCCTTTTTGCCTCCTCTTCTTTTTCCTTGATTGTTTCGGACATGGTGTTGAACGTGGCTGCTAGCTGCCCGATTTCGTCATTTGTGGAATACTCTATTCTTTCACCGTAGATGCCTTCCTTTACGCGTGAAAGAGCACTTGTAATCTTCTGAATTGGGAGCAGTGATCTCCTTATTGTAAACAAGACTATTGCGAACACAAGCAGATCTATGCCAATGATGGATTGGGTGATGATCTGTCCCTGGTCGCGGTTTTCAAGCCTTTCAGCATTCCACGCATCAAGCATCATGTCTATTGACTCTCCAAGAGACTGCCTTTGTTGATTCAACATTGAAAACGATTCTCTGAATTCATCGGAATACGTGGACTCAGCCTCGAGTATTCTGACGCGGAGCTCTACTGCCTCCCAGAGAAGATCAAGATGATTGAGGGATTCGGAATTTTCTCTCGGCACGGGATCAAGAATCCCATTCTCAATATGGGGCGACGCCAAGTCAAGATCATCAAGTGGCAACTGCAACATCTTCCGTATTCCCGCCTCAAATGAAATCCTGGCAATGTGTAGATTTTCTCTTGCTCCCTCCTCTTCCCCTATTGAGATTAAAAGTGCGTTTTGACCTATCGTCTTTGCAGTCTCGTGCAGTTCCGCCGCAATCTCCTTATGCCTGTTATAATTTCTGTCCAACAATTCCAAATCTCTGACAAGGGAGTCTGTAGCAAGCGTCATCTCTGTATTCTTTTCAAGAATGTAGTTCATTGCGGCCATGGCTTCCTGGTTGTACACAGTCGATGCTTGCACCTTCAGCGCTTCGGCCTTGTAAAGTTCCCAATTGCTTCTCACACTCTCGTATTCCACGGTGATCTCTTCTGGTATTGTGGTGATCTCCTGACCTCGTATCTGGCCCCCGCTCCTGAATGCTGTTAACACCGTATCGAACTCGGTGATCTCATTTTGCAATTTTTCCCGGTCCTGCTCATTTCCATTTGCAATGGAGCTTGACAGCGCGGCGATGGTCTCTACCTTTGCCTTTAGGTCTCCAGCCCTTATGATCGAGTATGATTCGCTTGTAACCGATGCTTGGGCGTTATACAGTACAAAGAGGTTTACAACTGCAACTGCAATAATTATACTAAATAACAGATACGTCTTGCTAATTATCTTCAATTTGCGATTGTTTTGGATTCATAGAGTATAAAAATCACGATCAAAATAATGTAAGTCATTGTCAGAAGAGTTCTTACGCGTGGCAAAAAAGGAGGTGTCCGACGACATCTTGTCCATCGGCACGCTTCTGAAGGGGTGTTTCTCTGATGAGGATGTCCGCAAGAATGCCTCTGATATAGAAAAGTACACTCACAAGCTAAAGGGCCTTTGCCCCATGATGGGCAGGAGGATGTGGGGGATCTTGCCACTTTGCTGGACTCTCTTTTCAAACTCCTGCTCGGCGGCAAGAGCGTCCCCGGAATTTACGAAACGCTTGTCAAATCCCACAAATTCATGTCGGACAAAATATCTGGCAATGATGTCGATTTTACGTCCATACAATCGCACATCAAGCAAAACCATGCAGAGTTCCTCTAATATTGGAAATCACTCTGTCAAATTTGTATAACGCATATACATTTTCATATAACTGTGATACTTCCTCTTATATGGTCCGAGTGATGGTTGCTGACGACTCTGACGCAATCAGACTTGTGTTTCAGGACATTTTGACAATCGGCAATCATGAGATTGTAGCTGAGGCGGTCAACGGTGAGGAGGCGGTACAAAAATTCTCACAGAGCGAGCCTGACATATTGCTTTTAGATCTTGCTATGCCAAAAAAAGATGGTCTGACAGTGGTCAAGGAGATAATGTCCGCCCACCCAAATGCAAAGATAATACTAATCACCGCAAGCGATAATCAAAACGTAATAAACCAATGCCTTCAGGAAGGGGCAACTGCTTTCATCTCAAAGCCTTTTGATTTTGATCAGGTTCTAAAGCTTATACAGGACGTATCGTCAAGATGACTTTAGAAAACTATATCCTGGACTGGTAAATATCCTCGCGCTTTCTAATGTAAACCGGTTGTTGCACTTGAGGCACAGGTAGTTTATCAGTATCTCGGAAAATATATCACCGCAGTCATTACATATGTAGTAGTTGTCCTGTGCTCGGTAGTCGATTCCAAACACCTTGATCTGTTGGTGGCATTTTGGGCATTTGTCATCTGCGTATGATCCTGCCACCGACACATTACCACACTTGTAATGCTCTATGATCCGGTCTTGTTTAAAGTTGGAACCTTTACATTTTGGACAGTGAAACGTTTGCGTAATCCGTATGGAATTGCATCGCACGCACCCGACTTCTTTGATGTCTGCTATTTTCACAATCTTTCTATTCGTGAGAAGCTCGTTTACTAGAGGAAGTGCCTCGTCTGCCGTCTTGTCTAGGTATTGCGATATTCTCAAAAGGGAAATCTGCGTGCTGTTCGTTATGATGCCCTCCAGACTTTTCAACTCATCCGAATTTATCGTTTGACTCTCCTCTACTCTTAACGTATCTATTATTTCCTTCAGCTTCTCAAGGCGTATGGGCTTTCCGAGGTATTGGTATGCTCCCTGAGCAATTACATCCTTGATGCTCTCCTCGGTTTTGTCCCTGGCCGTCTCGATTATCACTTTAACATCGGGCCTCAGTTCTAACAGCTGACTCATTATGGAATACGCGGTCATATCGGGCAGATTGTAGTCGAGAAACACAAGCGGAACCTTGCCCGATCCTACCATGTCCTTGAAAAAACTTAACCCCGTTTTTCCGTTCTGGCAGTGGTGTATGTTTTTCAGGCCTAGCTTTGTCAGAAATTCTTTCAGCAAGATGCCGACAGCCGGGCTGTCTTCTATGATTAACACATCTCTATCATCCATTACCAATATCACTGTTTTTTATGTCTGGTATGAAAAAGTTTGTTGTTTTACCTTTAGTTATGATTAATAGTGCCGGGCGCGTCCCGCATTCATGTCAAAGGTAGTGGTAGACACCAGCGTGATAATCAGCGGCTATATAACAAAAGAAATAGAGTCAGGACGACTCAAAGACGAATTTCTTCTAATACCGGTGGCCGTCTTAGACGAGCTTCAATCCCAAGCATCTCAGGGAAAGGAGCAAGGCTTTGTAGGTCTTGAAGAGATAAAGAAAATACAGAACATCTCGTCTGAGCGTGGAGTAACAGTTCAATTTGCAGGCAGCCGACCCACGATCGACGATATCAAGCTGGCATCACACGGAAGAATTGACGCATTGATAAAAGACATTGCAAAACAAAATCACGCCATATTATACACTGCGGACTATGTCCAGGGTCTTGCAGCCGAGGCGGAAGGGATTGAGGTAAACTATCACAAACCTGAAAGGCCGAGTACTGAGCTGGAGTTTCTAAGATTCTTCGATGAGAGCACCATGAGCGTGCATCTGAAGGAAGACAACCCGCCCATTGCGAAAAGGGGCAAGCCGGGCTCTTTTCGGTTGACCAAACTGGATGACCGCCATCTCGATAAAAAATACCTGGATCTGATCACCATGCAGATTTTGGAGGCTGCGAAGAGCTCAAATCTCGGGGCAATCGAGATATCAAAACCCGGGGCGTTAGTTGTTCAATATGGTGACTATAGGATAGCCATCACTCGCCCGCCATTTTCAGAGGCACACGAGATAACCATCGTACACCCGATTGTAAAGATGATGCTTGATCAATACACAATCTCTGAGCATCTGATGGAACGACTCACAGAAAAAGCGGAGGGCATAATCATCTCCGGCCCGCCTGGGTCTGGAAAGAGCACACTGGCGTCCAGCCTTGCCAACTTTTACGCGTCGCTTGGAAACGTAGTCAAAACATTCGAGTCTCCAAGGGATCTGCAAGTGAACCCAGATGTAACTCAATACACAAAACTTGACGGAAGCTTTGAGAACTCATCGGACATTCTGCTGCTTGTCCGGCCAGACTATACGATATTTGACGAAGTCAGACGGCGCGAGGACTTTGGCGTGTTTGCCGACTTGAGGCTTGCAGGAGTTGGAATGGTAGGCGTGGTTCACGCGAACATGCCACTTGACGCAGTGCAGAGATTCATTGGCAAAATTGAGCTTGGGATGATACCTAGCGTCATCGATACCGTAGTGTTTGTCAAAGACGGTTCCGTATCAAAGGTTTATGATCTGAATCTGAAGGTCAAGGTGCCTTCTGGCATGGTGGAGCAAGATCTGGCAAGACCTGTGATTGAAATCAGCGATTTTGAGTCGGGACAGTTAGAATATGAAATATACACATTTGGGGAGGAAAACGTCATTGTCCCCGTAACTCCGACGGAGTCAAAGTCCGGCATACAAAAACTTGCAGAGGAAAAAATCAGGGACGTGATCAGACGGTTTGATCCTTACTGCGAAGTGTTGATTCTGTCCGAAAACAGTGTCAAGATACTGGTAAAAAAAGACGCAGTCCCATCACTCATAGGCAAAGGCGGCTCTACTATTAACGACTTGGAGAAGATCCTACACGTGCACATTGACGTTGAGGCAAAAACCGAGGAAGAATACTTGCCGTCAAAGGAGCATCGGGTCCCTTTCGATTTGAAAGAATCCCATAATTCCATCCTTTTGACAGTCGACAAGAAAAACAGTGGCATGTTTGCAGATGTCTATGTGGGCAACAACTATTTGGCAACCACGAGGGTGGCAAGACACGGCAAGATAAAAATCTCAAAGCGCTCAGATGCGGGCAAGCGTCTTATGCACTCTGCCTTCACGAAGGGCGATATAGAATTATTCCTCAAGGATTCTTAAAACCGTCAAGAAACTTCTGGTTTGACTTTAGGTATGTGATGAATTTCCTTAACTGTTTGATTGTCTTTGGATTCAGGTGATGCTCTATTCCCTCCGCGTCTTGGTTTGCTGTTTCGTGCTCTATGCCGAGTATCTCGAAAAATTCTAACAAAATTCCGTGTTTTTGGCGTATTGTCTCTGCAAGGTTGTTGCCCTTCTGGGTCAGATGTATTCCGCGGTATTTTTCGTATTTGAGATATCCATTCTCGTCCAGCCGTTGGAGCATTTTGGTCACACTGGGGGCACTCACGTTCATGTATCTTGATACGTCCAAGGTAGTGGCATATCCTTTGAGCTCTACAAGCTCAGATATGACCTCCAGATAGTCCTCCATTCTTGCAAGTTTTGGCTTTGCGGACTTGTGCGCCGCCTTTATGGACTCTAACCGTATCTCGGCTTTCTTTTTCAAATTAGTTTTCCAACACGTTTCTACCTTATATTCTAGCCTGCGGATGGCCGGTTGCGTGTTATTTGATCTTGACCAACATGTGATTGATCTTTTGGTTTTTTACTTAACTAATGATTCTTGAAGTGTTGTTGGGCATGGACGACTATCAGAGGCATCTTCGCAGGTTGAAAATGATGTCTGATTCTGTAAAGCGCAGGGCGAGTATATACTCACAAATCTCAGCAGTTGACAGAAAGGATACTGCAAAATCTATGACCTCCCTAAGAAAGGCCCCAAATCCTGGCGGCAAACTCCAAAAAATCGGCTTTATCATATTCTGGGTTCCAGAGCCTACCGGAATATCCAACGCCGTGGGCGCCCCGATGATACTTGCGGGAAAATACCTTGAGAAAAGGTACAACGGTGCTACGATAAAAGATATTGCGGATACTGCAAAACAAAACCAATACACCGTATCTCACTTTAAGGACTCCGTGCTTTAGTTACACTTGGTTTTTAATACCAAAATCCGCCTCATAATACATGCCGACAAGAGCCCAAGTTCTAATCCCAATTGGCATAGCCGCGGTGATAATCGGGGTTGTCGGAATGCTGTCCATTCCAAAGGACGTAAAGCTTGAACAGGCGGAGTTTCCAAGGGGGCTAGTAAAAATAGACGGTGTCACATTGCAGGTGCAAATTGCAGACACAAAACCGCTCCAAACAAGGGGCCTGATGTTCCAAGAAAAGATGCCATATGATCAGGGGATGCTGTTTGTATTCGAGGGGGAGGACGTGCGCTCAATGTGGATGCTTAACATGCAGTTTGCCTTGGATGTGATCTGGATCGATGAGGCTGGAAACGTAGTACACATAGAAAAAGACACTCAGCCCTGCAAGTCCGCCCTTGAAACAATGGGCTGCACGTTTACGAATGGGAACGAGAGGAAGGCAAAGTACGTGCTTGAGGTCACCGCGGGGTTCGTCGATGAATTCAACATATCTGAAGGCTCTAAACTGGAGATAATCTCAATCTGATGCTTGGAAAGGCTTATCTGTAGTGATAAAAGACAGACAAAAAATGAAATCACGGAGAATAATTTTTGCGGCAATTGGGGTTGCCGTGTTGATAGCTGCGGTATCCTTGTACTTGACATTATCTGCAGGCAGTCCAGTAAAACCAAGCAGCACTTACGCTGAAATAAACAAGTCGTTAAAACAGGATCTTGAGTTGCACGGCCTCTTGATGTCCTCGCCAATACACTTTAGAGACGAAGGAAGCATCTCAAAATACTGCCAACTATTTGCAGATCAGCGGCAACAAGATCTGGTGGAATACTGCACGTCAACTGAGGTAAAGGACAAGGAGGGAGAGTTTCTTGGCAATATACACATGGTGGGCTCAAGCGACATGCCCCAGCTGATACTGGTATTGTTCCAGACCGACGGACAAATGTCGCAAATTGAGACGGTAAAGACGATGTTTGATACTGCCATTGTTACTACGGTGTGTGCCTGCTGGGCGGATCTCATGCCTGATGGGATGGCAAGCACCTCTGACTGGATCGATGGGCTAAAACAGTTCCACCAATCGGATGAAAAACCGCACAGCAAGTCAAAGCAGATACGCTTGGAACAGAAAACACTACAACTGGAATTGACTTCCAACGAGAATGGTTACCTCTGGCAGCTCTATATTTACGCCTAGTCTGTCCAATCCGGACAAACACCCATTCTTAACAAATTCGAGTTTGAGTCAACTTGGCTTGGGGGAAATAAAGTATGTCTCGAACATGTTCGCTCCTACCTCGGAGCGGGATCTTCTGGACAGGATTGAGATGCTGGAAAAAGAAAAGCAGCATCTTGCCGAACAAAACCGCCTCTACCGAAGGAACATCGTCTTGCTTGAGAGAAAGACAACAAAGTTTACAGAGGTAAAAGAGCAGCGTGACTGGCTCCTCGACGAAATGACAAAAAAGATATCCGATCTCAGTCGCTTCCAATCTGAACTATTCAAATCCGAACGCCTTTCGGCAATAGGGGAAATGTCCGCGCGGCTTGCGCACGATATGAGAAATCCTCTGGCGATAATCAAAAACACGGTGGAGATCGTAAAGCTAAGACACATGACGCTCCTTCCTCAAGATCTACAGAACATGCTCTCAGCAATAGATTCTGCCTCCTCTAGACTGGTTTTTCAGCTTGATCAGGTGCTTAATTTTGTCAGAATATCCCCACTTAACTGCAGTGATCACTCGCTAAACAAAATACTAATGTCGGCAATAAGCAAGATTGTGGTTCCAGACAATGTGACGATACGCGTGCCTGATCGTGACGTTTGTCTTTATTGCGATGGTGAAAAAATCGAGGCGGTGTTTACAAATTTGATCATGAATGCAATTCAAGCAATGGAAAACTCAGGCGTCGTATCAATACGCCTTGATGAATCCGATGATTCAATTTGCATATCTGTACAGGATGATGGTCCTGGAATTCCCGCAAGCTTGCGTGAGAAAATCTTTGAACCGCTATTTACCACAAAGTCAAGGGGCACCGGACTTGGACTTCCAACAGTGAAAAGCATAATGTGGCAGCATGAGGGGGGCATTGCAGTTACAAACAATCCTACCACCTTCACAATCACCTTTCCAAAGCTTGACGCATAAACTGAAAAGATAGATTCATTACCGATTCTCTGAATGTAGTCAGAATGTTTGAAAATCTTTGGCTTATACCGCTTGGGCTTGTGGCGGGAATAGTGGGCTCAATAATCGGACTCGGCGGCGGTGTGGTGGTGGTGCCGGTTCTGGTGTTTCTTGGCGTGCCTCACACGGTGGCTGCTAGCAGCAGTCTTTTCGCGGCGTTCAGCAACTCTGTTGCATCAACTGCGTCGTATGCAAGGCAGAAGAGGATTGAATATGTCATCGGACTGCGGCTTGGCTTGGTGTCCATCCCAGGTGCGGTTCTTGGGGCTTTTGTCTCCGCCGAAGTCACTCCCTCGGTTTTTAAAATCCTGTTTGCACTCGTGCTGATCGGCTCATGTTACTATCTGTTTGCCAGAAAAAACCTAGAGTCGCGTTCTTCATTGGCCTCAAAACAAATGCTGGTCGGTTCCACGCTGATCAGCTTTTTTGCAGGAATAATGTCTAGCTTCTTTGGTATAGGCGGCGGCGTAGTGTTTGTACCGTTGATGATTCTGGGGCTTGGCATGTTGGTGAAAAACGCCACCGCGACATCGCAGTTTATACTATTTTTTGCATCCGCAACAGGAATGCTAGCGCACATGTTCTTGGGACATGCTGATCTTGAATACGCGTTGCTTTTGTCAATCGGAGCATTTGCAGGAGGCCTGATCGGTGCGAGGATCTCAGTCGACTTGAAAGAGAGCAGCATACGTCTGCTTATCTGTACAGTACTTGTGATTGCGGCAGTAAAGCTGCTACTGGACGCATTTGAAATATGACGGGGTAAGGATATAATCCGGTTCTGCCCACCGATACCATGGCAAAATTTGATGGAATACGAATGCAGGAGCTAATCGAAGTCCAAGATCCGGATGGTGACGGCGGAATAACGCTCGTCTTTCAGGACAACCGACTCTTGCGCATTAGAATCAAAGACGGCAAGATAGAGACTGAGTCAGTTCCTGAGTAATTTGCCTTTTCATCTAGGCGGCTCTTTTTTTATCCTATAGAGGTTCTTTTTTGCAATCACGACAAGGTCGCCGTTCTCCTTTTTCCCCTCAAAGTCCACCGCAATTAGGCCAAATTCCTCGTCAATGTCCTTTTTGTCAGACACTGTAAACTTTATCTTAAGAATTTCGTCCACATGAAGCGGCTTTAGGAACCTAGTGCATCTGTTCTCCCACGCGGAATCCCCGTCCATGCCATAAAGGATTATCATGTTCCCGTAGATCTGGCTTAGCCTTGTAAACTCGCCCTCCATCCTTGCTGTAATGGCCCTTCCCGAAACTATGTTGCTGTATTCGTCGTCGTCAAAGATGGTATTTTTGATCCTCGAAAACGAAAGATACCCCTCTAGCTCTTTTTTAGAGAATGTACAGGTGGAGAAAAACTCATCCCCCTGTTTTAGTTCTGCAAACTTTTTCATTCTCTTGTCTCGTCGACGCAGAATGTGACTTCGGACGAGCTTCGGGCCTGTTCTGTCACAAAGTAGTTGAGCGCTCGGATTATCTTTTCATTGTCTGACTCTTTCCCATCCACACCTCCGGGGAGCACAAGGAATGATCTGACCTTTGATTTTAGCACATCGCTTAACTCCTGATTCACAGTGGTTGTAAAAGGTCTTAGTGCGCCTCTGAATACTTCAACTCTGGCCCTATCGGAGCCTGAAATTTTTGCACCAGTTGGCATGTCTGGACCTATTATGATTGCAGTTCCAAACGCGTTTTTGTATAGGCGAGGGTCGGCCCTTCCTCCGGGCACAAACATCTCAAACGCTGACTGGAGCACCGTGGCGGGCGTGTTGACGAACTTGTCTACTAGTGCATCCCATGAGCCTCTTGACATGTCGATTATCTTGACTCCCTCTGGGACCTTTCCTGTGATGTGTATTACTGCTGTCAACTCGCCGGTGTTCTTTGCTGCTCCAAGCCATCTTTTCAGCTCGTCAGGGCTTTTCAGACTGACAATATGTGAGTGAAACTTTGAGCTTATCGAATCCTGATGCTCCTTTGACATGGAATCAGAAATAAGGCAGACTGCCTTTGCCCCGTTTTTCTCCACATGTTGCGCCAACGATATGGCTCTTTGTACGTCCCCCGCATCGGTTGCATCTATGGTGAATACAAATGTCTTTGACGCAAAGCTCGGCTGCTGAACTAGCGGGGTGGATGTAGCCACATGCGGCTTCACCGGGTAAAATACTCTGTCGCCTGGGATGACTTTGCCATTGAGTATCTTTGAAATGTCGTCATCTGCCAGTGTCATGACTGTCTGTGCTACCTGCATCTGGGAAAGGAACTGCCTATCTGCAATCATGAACGATGTGTTCTTCTGTACCTTTTCTGCTATCTCCTGGATTTTTGCCAGCATTTTTTCAAGTGTCTGTGAGATCTTTTGCACATCGCCACTTTTGATCTTGGCAACTGACGCCGCCGCCTTTGCGATCCCGTCCTTTACTGTCTGCACGTCCTCTCCGAGCAATCCTACAATCTCCTTGTTTGCCACCTCTACTTCGCTTGGCGCGAGATCCTCAAACCCACTGGTCCTCAAAAATTCGGCCGCCGCCTTTGGATACACCGTCTTGTAGATTCTGTCCGAGTGGACTGGGCCTGGGTTGGTGGCAATTGAGACTATGCCCTTTTCGGCAAGTTCCCAAGACATTGCTTCTGCAAGTCTGTTCTTTGCACCCTGTGCTGCAGTGTATGGGCTTCTGAACCGGTACGGTCGCTGCTCAAACGGTCGCTCTTCGGTAAAGAATGTGGAAATTGTGATGATTTTTGATCCCGGCTCCATTATCTTGAGGGCTTGAACGGATGTCCAGAATGTGCCTGTCAAATGGATTGCCACTGCGCTTTTGAAGTCGTCCAACGGGGAGTTTGGGAAACAGGTGACCGGGCCTGAGACCCCCGCATTGTTAACTACGATGTCCACTCTGACGTTCTCTTTTTTTAGCGCATCAAACATCTCCGATACGCCAGATTCGTCGCTTACGTCAACCCCTGAAAACAGCCAGACCTTGGCATTGCTTTTCACTCTGCCTATGATCTCCTCTAGGATCTTCTTTGTTTCCTCAAGTGGCTCGCTCCTTCGTCCCAAAATGATTATGCTCGAGCCGTTCTCTGCAAATAACTTGGCAATTGTTTGGCCTATCCCGGTACCGCTCCCGGTCACCAAAACCACCTTGTTCTGAAATTTTAACATGGAATTGGCATTAGTCTTGTGATATTTAACTGGATCAATTAGATCTCAAATCTTTATTTGTGGGTAGAAAACCAACAACTGCATGCACGATACAGAGTCCGACACGTTTGCGTACCAGACATGGCCAGAAAAGGTATCTGCCATGCTCAAGGACATCGGCGTACAGTCGACTCCAAAAGAGGTCGGGACAGATTCCGTAGAAAAGGCCAAGGACTACTATGGGCGAAACTTTTCACAGACTCCCAGAATGGTCACCAACCTTGGCGCAGTCGATCTTGAAAACTCTAGCATCGATGTAATCCAGATAATTCAGAAGGGATGAATAAGATGCAGGATGCAACTATTTCAAACTGGGGAGCTCAGGATAGATTTCAGGCACACTTTATAGTAAGAAAGGACGTTTCCATGCCGTCAAACTTTGTGGCAAGGACTGTGTTGAAAACTACTGGCCACTTTGGGGCAAAAAAGGTCGCCTCAGTAAGGTGGGTGGGGGGAATGCTTGCCGACGTGCTTAACACAGACGCAGATCTTGGTCAACTAATAGCAAAACAAACGGTCCTGGACGCTACAATCTTTGTCGATCCTTCGGACACAGGAGTCAGAATATACTCAAAGTGGAAGAACTCGCACGACTTTAAGATAACAAAGGATCTTTATGCAATCTTCAACAAGATTGCAGGACACATAAAGAATCTCTAGGCGCGCCACCAGTCCAGTGCAAGATAGCTTACTTTTTCCCCATGGGGTATGGCAAGTATGAAGTTTTTTTTCACACTCGTCGCAAGCCTTCCCGCAAGGACCACGCCGGTCGATGATATTGGATCGTTTCTGCTGTATACTTGGACCAGGTACGGCGCGTGGTCAATCCCGGGACCTCTCTGGTAAACTGCAAAATCACATCCGAACTTTATCCCCGGATTTATGATGTATTTTTTGTCCCGGAAATCCTTGTAGACCAGATATTTTTTATCGAAATTATGGTGCTCACTCCTGCAGATTTCCAGCATTTGGTTCCTAGTGACTCTTTTTTTTGATTTGAAGATCACAAGCCGGGATTTCTCCTGCAGGTAGCACCCCTCAATCAAATCCAAAATCAAAGGACCGCTTATCTCCTCGGGCTTTGGTTTTGAAACACCTATCGGTTTTCCGTAGTATGACTCAGAAAAGAGATCCCTTGCATCCTTTGGGTCCCATATCACTATTCTGTTCTCAATAAGCTCGCCGTTCACACCATGACTTTTTCAACGGATCTAAAAACCATTTTGATCTGACGTGTGTGGCAAAATCCTACAAATAATGAAAATTGGGGGGAATTATAAGCTCAGTGCGAGCAGAATGAACGAGTCTGACACTTCTTGGCACTTGTCTGCCATTTCCTCGATACCCTGAATGACGTCCTTGACAAGCAGCAACTCTTTCGTATTGCTTATCTCGTCTAGCGCCTTTATGACCATCATCCTATATTTTTTGTCAATCTCTCGCTCTATTTTTTGCGTCTCTTGTGCAAGCTCGATTGCGTTCGCAGTGTTTGTGTTAAGACCTCGGACTATCTCGTTGAGTTTGTAAACCTCGTCTACTAGAAGATCAATCAGGGCAGATATGTCTGCGTCAAGCTTTGCATTCTTCAACGTAGTAGGCTTTATGATGGAAAGCTTGAATGCGATGCCTGTGATGTACCCAGCAATCTCATCCATGGTGTAGGCCGTGTTGAGCAGGTTTTCCCTGTTTATTATGAGGCCCCCAACGTCTGCCACTTCGCGCGTTATCTTTCGTCTTAGGTTTTCAACTTCCTCCTCAATGCTTGAGATCTGCTCGTTTGCAGCCTTGATGCCTGCCTTGTCTTTTTTCATTATCAGGTCTGGCAGAGTTGCAAGCTCTCGAGCGGCGTTGAGAATTCTGTTTATCTCATCTTGTAAAACTGCTATTGCCTTTCGTTTCGCTTGGACCTCTAGTTCTCCACTATACATCCTTTTTGTATAACTTGACTTGGTCTTAATTAACCTTGCAGCTAGATCTGAGGGGGATCCTGCTTTACCTTTTTCTGATTTCTGTAAAGCGAGATTATCTCCTGATCCGTAGATGCATCTTCGGGACTTTTCTCCACTCTGATTTTTCCAGTAAACTTTGGGAATCTGAGGGCAAGTCCGCTGCCTTTCCTTATTGCATCTCTCGCGGTTGTGTGAATGGGGCTGAGCGTGATCTCGGATGCGACCACCTCTATTACCATCTCGGGCTCAAACCAGACGTCCGGCTCCATACCGCTCTCGATCCTCGGGTTTTTCTTTAGCGTTATCTTGTCTTGTAAAATCTGATACAGCTGATCAAGGCTCTCGTCGGTAAATCCAGTTCCTACCTTGCAGATGCTCTCAAAGGTGTCGTTTTCTTGGTTGTACGTTGCAAGCAGCAGAACGCCGTATCTTCCAGTCCTTCGACCCTTTCCAAAAAAGGCGCCTATGACGACAAGATCCAGGCTGTCTCCTAGCTCGTTGCGGTACTCGCGTTTTAGCTTAAGCCAGTTGCTGCCCCTTGCCCCCGCTCTGTATGGGGCGTCCAGAACCTTGAGCATGAGTCCTTCACACCCTGAGTTTATCGCATTCTCAAGAAAGTCCTCTATCTCGCTTTCGGCCCTTACTGTTGTCTTTGGTATCAGCTTGACAAATTCGTTAGCCATGGTTATCTCTTCTAGGCTCTTCCTTCTTTGCTCGTATGATGAGTTGAGTAACTCCCTCCCATTCAGATACATGATGTCAAACAGGTTGACCGTGATTGGGTACTGCTCTACGATTTTTGCCACGTCATATTTTCTCCTGCGGTGCATAAGTTCTTGAAACGGCAAAAACTCACCAGTATCCTCGTTTATCGCGACCGCTTCTGCCTCTAGTATGACCTCCGTGGTCTTTAACGCCTTTGCAAATTTTTCAACAACATCGGGGTAGTAGTTTGTTATATTCTCAAGCCTTCTTGAAAACAAGGTCATTCTCTCTCCTTGAAGATGTATCTGAACCCGTTCCCCATCCAGCTTGTATTCCGCGGCAAATTCGCGGCCGAGTTTTTCCATCGCCTCCGCACCGCTTTTGACCCGTTCTGCAAGCATCGGGCGAATCGGGCTGAACAGTGTGACGTGGAAATCCTCAAGTCCCCTCAGGCCGTGCTCGGCAACCTCTTCTGCAACTCTGCCAAGATCTGACGATACGTTGTAAGCTGCCTCAAGCTTCTCCCGATTGTCCTTTGATCCAGTGTATGCAATTGCAAGTGCATCCATCACAGTGTTGTCCGCAATTCCTAGCCTGAGTGTCCCCATGATTATCTTGAGCAGAAACTTTGCCTCCTGCGGGGTGGCGTCGTTTAACAGGCTTGATATGTACTTCATCTTCATGTCCTGCGACCTTGCACCCTCGAGATTTGCAATCTTCATCAAAGTGTCATAGACCCTTTCCACGGTTATGTCCTGCATCATGAATGTGGTTTGTGTTTTCTGCTCCAGTATTTTTGATGCGGCGTGACCAATATCTCCGTCCTCGAAAAATACCTCGTTGATCTTCCTCACTGACGTGCCCGATGACTTTGAGATTGCCCTTATGGCAAGCTTTTCGGCAACTCCGAGCTCTACTCCCTCGTAATCTGGCCTGAGCTTTCCCTGGATAAGGTATACGATTTTTGAAACAGACTCCTTCGGCGTCTGTTTGAACAAGTCTACAAGGTACTGTGTAAGCTCAAGTCTTTTGGTGGTGGCTTCCATTTTTTCAAACGTGTCTGAAATTAAAGAAAACTCCACGCAACATCCTACGTACTCTAAAATAAAAGTGAGTCGTAATAGATTATCTTTTCAGGTAGGACTTTATCTTCAAAACAATCTCGGAGTTCCTGCTTGCAATCTTGGCATAAAAGTCAGCCATCTCATCGTCATTAAGGAATCTTTTGTTTTCTGCAAGGAACCTGTCAAAGAACACCCCGGATATGTACCCGAGGTACAGCCCGTACGCAAAGTCGGTAAGTGAGGCGGGCGCTATCGTGCTGCTTTTCGTGCTAGCAAGGACCATACTTGGGTATTCCAGCGCATAACTGATTACGTCTGTGAGATTCTTGTCCTGGATTACGTCTAGTGGCATTTCTTGGTGCTGGCAATGCGGTGTATTTAGCACCCTTGTCTAATCTTTTAGATGTACCTGAAAATTGTTTTCTTCTCGGAGTTTGGCATGTCTGCAACCATTGCAAAGTTGTGCATCGGGTAATCCTTTTTGTACTGCTTCATAAAACTCCACGCAACATCGTGGTTTCTAAACTCTGTACGTAGGCCGTCTATTGTGACCTGATTTCCAAAGATGTCAAAGATTACCACGTTGTACTTTCTTGGTCTGCTGTGCGGTCTTGCTCTCAGAAACCACGCGAACGCAAACACAAACACAAACACCAGCATGAACGCACCTCCTACCTCCCGGAAAAAACCGATCACGTGGTTTGGTATGGTCTCCCCAAACAAAGTCACCAGTATGTGTGATATCGAGACAACGCCGATCCCTAGCAATATGGATCTGAAAAACTCTGGTAGGCGCATATCCTACAATAGTGACTTGTTGCACTTAATCTTATTGCTATGTGACAGATGCCTAGTCGGGATCTTCGTATTTCTTGTCGATGCCGACCTTCTTTGTTTCAAGGGGCCGCATCTTCTCATGAAGCCTCTCAATTACCGCCTTGTACCCCTCGGCGTACTCTAACTCTGACGGAACCAGCGTTGCAGGGTGGATGAATCCCTGACTCCTCATGGCGAGGGCCTTCTTAGTGGCGACCTCTCTCACATAGTCCCAGTCCGGAGTCGAAAACCCGTCAAACGGTCCTGTGAACTTTCCATTGTGCATTGAAAATACGAGTGCCTCTATTATTGGGATGCAAAAGTCAATTGACGCTGCGGTGTTTATCTTGACTGGCATCAGGGGCATATGGTGGCTTCCACGCGTGTTGCCTGCCACATAGTGTGGATTGTTGAACACGCTTCCAAGCTCCTCAGTTGCCGGAAAGTTTTTTTGCGTTCTGACTACCGCGATGGGATCATCCTTGCCCACATACGTGCCGGCGATATTGTGTAGTCTGTCTGTGGATGATGCGACTATGGGTTCGCCTGTCTTTGTTTGCACCGATGAGACTACGTATCTTCCCGGATACATCAAAGCAGCCTCTAAGACTGGCTTGTCCTCCCACAAAGAGAGCTCTGCAATCTCGCCCTTTTCTACGTCCATAATGCTGAACTTGACACCCGCTGCAAGGGACTTGTTAACGATTAGACCTGTGTTACTTAGCGCATCTACGAACAATCTATAGAATGGATAGTTGAATGCGCCAGGCTCGGTTTTATCTGCAGCCAAGACTGTGAATGCCTCATTGGGCCTTTCCTCAAACTCTAGCTCTGCAAC
>Ga0169931_10002523_pt1 | contig 29824 bp, 23 predicted proteins | sample Kivu_15m_20L_FD_129675 | JGI IMG/M metagenome (GOLD analysis project Ga0169931, IMG submission 129675) | Freshwater microbial communities from Lake Kivu, Western Province, Rwanda to study Microbial Dark Matter (Phase II) - Kivu_15m_20L... | ecosystem: Environmental > Aquatic > Freshwater > Lake...
AAGTAAATAAAAAAAGAATTGGTAAATTATATTTTATTCAAAGAAGAAAAAAAAAAAAAATGGGAAATGATTTTGGATTTGATTTTACAAGTAGACAAAAAAAAAATTACCTTAACTTTAAAAAAACAAAAAAAATTTTAATTGTATATTATACTTCTACTGACTACGAAACCGCAGCTGTATTGAATGACACAAACCAATTAAAAAAATTTAATTTTTTTTATAAAATCGTCTCAAAATTAGACTATGTAGATTTAATTATTAGAGTTCATCCAGATATAAAAAATAAAAATTTTAAAGAAGATGATAAATGGAAAAAATATAGTTCAAAATCCTGCACAGTTATTCAGTCAGATGATAAAACAGATAGTTATAAGTTATTAGAGAGAGCAGATATAATTGTTGGTTATAATTCATCTATATTGATCGAGGCTGTTTATTGGAAAAAAAAAGTTTTTACATTAGATGATAATAATATTTATTATTATTCTGGTGTTGTAAAATTAATTAAGAACAAAAGGGATTTATTGGATATTTTTTCAAAAAGTTTTAAATTTAAAAAAACAGATTTAAATATATGTTTATCAATTGGTTATTACTTTAAAACTTATGGAAAAAAATTTAAATATTATAAACCGAGTAGTTTTTTTGATGGTAAATTTTTAAATAAAAATTTAGAGTGGAAAAGTAAAATAGTTATATTTTTAGAAAAAATTGGGTTAAACTTCATATATTATTATTTTAAAGATAGAAAATATAAATAAATCTATTTATAAATTTTCATTAAATAATTTTCTAATTAAACAAAATCTTTTTGATTAAATCTGCAATGAAATTAAAGAAAAAAATAAAAATAGTTTTTCTAATAAGTTCCTATACAGAATATAATAATGATTTATTTTTATCTTTAAAAAAATATTTTAATGTTAAAGTATTGTTAATCAATTTGAATGAACAGTTAACAAACTATAAATATTTTGATAAAAGAACATATTTAATATTAAAAAAAAAAAATATTAAAAATATACTTACAAAATTAAGTCCCAACATAATTATTATTGGTGGATACAAAATTCCCTACAGTGATTTAGTAATAAAATACTCAAGAGCTCAAAATATTAAATATTTTTTTTGGCTTGAGAAAATTAATTTTAATTTTCTTTTAAAGAAGTTTTATTTTATTATGATGAATAAGTATAAGTTAGAAAGAGCGAATGGAATCTTAGCTGTAGGAACACATGCATATAATTTTTATAAAAATATTAACTCAAATACTATAAATTTTAATTATTGTATTAATCCTAAAAGATTTACTAGAAAAAAACTTTCTAAAAATAATAATAGAATAAATATTTTATTTGTTGGTCAATTATTGAAAAGAAAAGGTATAAAATTAATTTTAGATTCCTTAAAACTTTTGGATAATAAAATACTAAATAGTATTTTTTTAACTTTTGTGGGTAATGGACCTATGGCAAAGAATATTGATAAAATAAATAAAATTTTTTCTTTTATAAGCTTAAAAAAATTTCAAAGTAGAAAAGAACTTAGCAATACTTATTCTAAAAATAATATTTTTTTATTTCCCTCAATTTATGATGGCTGGGGAGTTGCTCCCATGGAAGCCATGGCCTCAGGAATGGCTATTATTATTTCAAAAAATGTTGGCTGCGCGGAATATTTAACACATAAAGAAAATGGTTTAATTATAAATTCTAATTCTTTCGAGATATCTGAAGCTATAAAATTTTATTTTAAAAATAAAAATAAGATTCTTGAGTATGGTAAAAATAATATAGATTTATTAAATAGATCTAATTTAAATTCTAATGTTAATGTTTTAAATTTAGTTAAATTTTTAAATAAAAATATAAGTAAAAACAATAGTAATTATAAAATTTAAATATGAAACGTTATCTTTTTTTTTTAAAATTCAATTAAATCATAAAGATGTAAAATGACAAAAAAGCCCTATCAAACAATAATTTTTGGAAAAAGGAGTTTTTTGAGTCAAGAGTTAAATAAAAATATAAAAAATAGTTTTGTAACTTCAATAGATTTTTTTTTAAATGATATTAAAATTTTTGAGAATTATAAAAATAAAAAAATTAATATAATTATTAATTCTTTTTTTCCAGCCCATAAATTGTCAAAATCATTCAGTTATCGTGAATTCTGTAAAAAGGGTATTGGAGATTTAACTAATTTATTAGATGTGCTTAATATTTTTTCTATTAATAAAATAATTTATTCTAGCAGTTGTTCAATTTATAATTCTTATAATAATTTTATAAATAAAGATTTTTATAATAGAAAAATATATTCATCATCTAAATTTACTTGTGAAAATTTAATTGTTAATTTTTGTCAAAAAAATAATGTTAGATTTAATATATGTCGAATTTTTAATATGTATGGAAATAAAGAAAAGTTTTCTATTATTTCTAAAATTATTAAATGTTACAGGAATAGAATTGAATTAAATATTAACAACAATGGAAAATCTATCAGGGACTTTATTCATGTCGAAGACGTTGCTAATACCTATAAAAAACTTTTATTATCTAATAAAAATGGAATTATTGATATAGGAAATGGCTATGGGTATAGAATTGCTGATATTCTCAATAAAATTGGATTAAAAAATTTTAATATTAGGAATTTAAAAATAACCGAAGAAACTAATTCTATTGCTAAAAATATTTTTAATAATAATAAAAGTATTAGTAAAAAAAACACTCTAGAAAATTATATAAAAAAAAAACTAAATATTAAAAAGGATTTAAAATTTACAAAAGTATATAGTTTAAAAAAAAATTTGATAGATGAAACAGTCACTGGCAATATAATATACGGAGCAGGTAACGCAGGAGTTCAATTGCATGATATTCTTAAGAAAAACAGCAAAGAATCTGTATATTGTTTTGTAGATGATAATAATAAGCTTATAAACAAAAAAATTAAAAAAACAAAAGTCATATCATTTGATGAACTTTTTGAGCTATCTCAGCATACAATAATTCCAAGCATCGTTATTGCAATTCCATCTTTAAGTTATGAAGATTTATTAACATTAGTAAATAAACTACAACCTTTGGCTTTAAACGTAAGCTTTCTACCTCTTAAAGACACCACTAATGATCAAATATCTTTAGATGATATACAAGACTCTAAACTAGCCGATTTATTTAAAAGAAAGATATCAATTATTGATAAAACACTATTAGATGGTTTAAATCAAAAAATTATTTTAGTAACAGGAGCTGGTGGTTCAATTGGTACAGAACTTTGTCGTCAGTTATCAAAACAGAATGTAAAAAAAGTTATTGCAATCGATAATTCTGAGTTTGCACTTTATAAACTACAAAAAAGTAATTTTAATTCAAAAAAATTTAAATTTATTTTAGGAAATATCCAAGACAAAAATTTAATTAAATTTTTATATAATATATATAAAATAGATACTATTTTTCATGCAGCTGCATATAAACATGTAAATATATTAGAAGAAAATATTGTACAGGCAGTAGAAAACAATATTTATGGAACTTTAAATTTACTTAAATGCTTAAAAAATAAGAAAATAAATTTTGTATTAATTTCAACTGATAAAGCAGCAAGACCCGTTAGCATTTTGGGCATGACAAAAAGAATAGCTGAGATTTTAGTCCAAAGTCATTTCTCTAATTATAATGTGAAAATTGTTAGGTTTGGAAATGTTTTTGGCAGTCAGGGGTCTGCCATTAATTTATTTATTGATCAAATTAACAATGGTGGGCCAGTAACAATTACAAATAAAAAAGTAAAAAGATTTTTTATGTCAATTCAAGAAGCATGCAACCTTGTTTTACAATGTAGTCAGCTACAATCCAAATCTCGAATTTTTATTTTAAATATGGGAAAACCTATTTTATTGTTAGATATAATTTACAAATTAATTTCTCAAAAAATGAATAGAAATTTTCAGTTGAATAAAAATATAGAAATAAAAGAAATAGGATTAAAACGAGGAGAAAAATTAGAAGAAATTTTAACAATATCCAATAATCTATCAAAAACGACTAATCCAGACATATTAAGTTGCAAAGAACCAATTTATTCTAAATCTAAATTAAATGACTTTTTTTCTAATCTTGAATTGGCCATTTCTACCTTTCATGATAAAAAAATAAAATCTTACATGAAAGATTTCTTAAAGAAAGAATTATAATTATTTATTATGGAATATAAATTGACTATAAATTTTATTTATTCTTTTAACAGTTTGTCTTGCATTATTACCTATTTTTTTAATTTGACTAAATTTTAATTTTTTTATTTTATTTATTTCTTTCACAAATGATTTTTCTTCCAATTTAAAAATAAATCCATTATTTTTATTAATAATACTTGAATGATTACTATTTTTACTTACCAGACATAAACGTTTCATAGCCATAGCTTCTAGAAGAGATATTGATAAACCTTCAGTTGTTGAAGGAAGTATGAATAAATCGCTCTTATTTAGTATTTTTTTAATTTGATAGTCACTTTTTCTTCCATGTAACAATATTTCACAATTATATTTATTATTAAAGATATGAATTTTTTTTTTTAATTCATTAAAATATTCAATCTGTGTTTCAAGTTTTTGCCCAATTATATTTAATTTAAATCTAAAATTTATTTTTTCTAAAAAACTTAATAATTGTAAATAGTTTTTTGCTTTATTTAAATTTCCTACACAGGTCATACTAAAAATTTTTTTTGTCATTTTTTTTTTATTTTTCCAAAAGTATAGATCTATTTCTGGAATGAATATTTGGTAATTTTTAATCTTTAATTTTTTAGGTATACTTTTTGAAATAAAAATTAATTTAATTTTGAATAAAAAATTTAAAGTTCTTAAAATTACTTTTCCAAAAAAATTGGGATTTTCTAAAATAAACCAGAATATTATCTTATTTGATAACAATCCTCCTAAAACAGGAGCAAGATTATAAACACTATAAATAAAAAAAAACTTATATTTTTTAAAACAGCAGAAAATAATTAATGAATTTATAATTATGTCAAATAAATAAAAAATTTTATGAAATCTTTTGAAATTAAAAAAAATTTTTTTTTTTTTATCTAAATAAAAATTTTTTTTTTTAACATTTTCTATTTTTTTTTTTATAGAATCTAAAACAAAGTGAGGACCTCCTCTTCTGCTGTCTAAAAGAAAATTAGCTATCATTTTTTTTTATAAAGTAATTATTTATAAAAAGACCATCGAGCTCTGTTCTTACTAAGCAGTCTATTGCCTCTAAAGGCTTCATAATCATAGGCTCATTCTCGTTGAAAGAAGTATTTAAAAGAATTGGAACTTTTGTTTTCTGATAAAACAATTGTATTAATGTATAATATATTAGGTTTTTATTTTTTGTTACTGTTTGAGCTCTTGAAGTGCCGTCATAATGAACTACGGCAGGAATTAAATTTTTCTTATTCTCTTTAACCACCATCACACTGGACATATATTCGTTATTATAGTGACCTATAAACCATTCGTTTTGAAATTCTTTAAGTACAGAGGGCGCAAATGGTCTAAAACTCTCTCTTCTTTTAATTTTAGAGTTTATAATGTTTTTCATTTCAGGATTTCGTGGGTCTGCTAAAATAGATCTATTGCCTAAAGCTCTTGGGCCAAATTCCATTTTTTCTTGAAACCAACCTAAAACTTTTCCCTTTGAAAGCATATCTGATGCCATCTCGCAAGTTTCAAGCATGTTATTAAACTTTTGAAATTTGATAAAATTTTTAAACTTACTATTTATTGCCTGTTCAATATCAGTGTCATTATAAGAACATCCTAAATAGGGATTAGAAGTATTTTTACAATTAGTATTGTACTTTGAATTGACTAATAGAGCTGCCCCTATAGCGCCCCCATTATCACCAGGAGCCACAGGAATATAAAAATTATTAAAATACTTTTTTGATATTAGTATATTATTTGCAGATGAATTTAAAGCACAACCACCAGCATAAACAAGATTATTAGAAAATTTTTTTTTTGAAATATAGTTTAAAATTTTTTCAAAAAAAAACTCAAATGTTTTTTGTGTAGATGAAGCAAAATTTTTTTTAAAAATTTCTAAATTATCTGCATTCTCGATATCATCTTTAAAAAGATAATTAAGTTTTTCGTTGTATATATCATTTATAACTTCTAAAAATTTATTTCGATAATTAAAACTTATATTGCTATGATTAAAAAATTTTTGATTTAGTTCAAAAAAATTTATTGTATCTTTAAAGATATTATTTTTAATTTTGTCAAAATAAATAGGTTTTCCGTATGATGCTAATCCCATAATTTTATATTCATCTCCATAATTTTTAAAACCTATGAACTGCGTCATTGCTTGATAAAAGATACCTAATGAATTTGGGAAATATATTTTATCAGTAATTTTAATTTTTTGATTATCACATTCTGCAATTACTAAACTTACAAAATCTCCCGATCCATCAATTGAAAGAGCGTTTGTTTTATTGAAGTTAGAAGGAAAATAAGCCGAAGCAATATGAGAAATATGATGTTCTATATGATGAAATTTAATATTAGATTTGATATTTAATTTTTCACATATTAGATTTTTTAAATTATTTTTACTTTTGAATCTTTCATAAAATTGATTATTTTTTTTTATATTAATATTTTTTAGGATAAAAAATATTTTTTGCCAAAGGTTACTTTTAGGATTGCCATTAATGGCAATATCAGTGATGGAATCTATACTAACTTGAGATATTTTTAGGCATTCATTTATAGCCATTATAGGAAATTGTGAGGTGTGTTTTTTTCTATTAAGTCTTTCTTCTTCTAAAGCGCAGACTAATTCGCCATTTTTTATAATACATGCTGAGCTGTCGGAATGAAGAGCATTAATTCCTAAAATTATTTTCATAAATATTTTATTAGAAATTTAAACTAATTGCTTATTTTTTGTAAATTAATTAAGTATTTATTATTAATAATATGCATTCAATATTACAGATTTTTAAACTCGCTAGAGTTCATCAGCCTTTTTCTTTATATATATTTATTTTCATTTTTATAATTACTTCAATATTAGAAATGTTTGGTATTAGTATGTTGATACCGCTAATTGCAATTATACTAGATCCAAATTTTTTAAATAATTTATCAATTCCACCATATTCATTATATATTCCAAATTTTTTTTTAACAATCAATTATGATAATTTGCTTATCATAACTTCTTTATCAGTTATTTTGTTATATCTTTTTAAACATTTTTTTTTATTATTATCAGTTTATCTGATTTCAATCTTTGTAGGAAAAATAAAAGCGAATTTAACAAATAAGTTAATGTCAAATTATCTTGCGCAGAATTATTTATATCACACAACCAAAAAAAATTCAGAAATAAATGATAATATTAATCAAAGAATCGAAAGTATAGCAAATGGTTCTATCGCTTCATTATTATACATTGCCTCAGAAATATTAATAATTTTTTCATTAATAATGTTAATTTTTATTTTTGGACAGGGAAGTATTTTTTTTATAATTTTTCTATTTTTATTGTTTGCCGTAATAATCTCTAAATTTTTAAGTAAAAAAATAAAAGAATTTGGTCAAAGTAGAAAGTTTGAGCAATCAAAAAAGTTTGAAACCTTTTCAAATTTATTAAATAACATTAGAGAAGTAATATTACTTGGAAAAAAAAATTTTGCTTTTTTAGATTTTTTTAATTCTCAACATGCTGTTTCAAAATTAGATGCGAAAGTTGCAATTCTACAACGTGCACCATTTTCGTTATTTGAAATGATGGGTTTACTTGGTCTGATAGTGACTATTTTTTATTTAAGGCATTTAGGTTATGCGTCTGTCCAAATTATTGCAATATGCACTTTTTTTGCTGCTATTAGTTATAGGGTTATTCCTTCGCTTAATAAAATTATTTTTTATTATTATCAAATTAAGTATACCCATCCAATTTTTGCAAGTACTTTAAAAGAACTTAATTTAAATCCTGTAATAACATTTCATGATGAAAAAATAAATTTTGAAAGATTAATCTCTCTAAATAATGTTTCTTTTGAATATGAAGATAAAAAACCTATTTTAAGAAATATAAATTTAGAAATAAAAAAAAATACTATCATTGGCATCGTTGGAAAAAGTGGATCTGGCAAAACTACTTTATTAGATATAATTTCAGGTTTAATATTTCCAACCACCGGTACCTATAAAATTGATGATATTTTAATCTCAAATCACTATTTATCAAGAAAAGTTCAAAATATTACATCCTATGCATCCCAAAAAGTGACTGTTCTTAGTGATAGTTTAAAAAAAAATATCTGCTTTGGCTTGGATGAAAATTTTATTGATCATAATAAATATCAAAAAGTTATAGATATTACTATGCTCAGGGACTTTGTTAATTCTGGAAAGGGGGACGTAGAATTAAGTGATTTTGGAAAAAATGTATCAGGAGGTCAATTGCAGAGAATAGGAATTGCGAGGGCCTTGTATTTTGATAAAGAAATTATGATTTTTGATGAATCCACAAGTTCTTTGGACACTGAAACGGAAAGTACAATAATAAAAAATATTAAAAATTCTAATCTTGGTAAAACTATAATTATAGTATCGCATAGAATTGAAAATCTAAAATACTGTGAAAAAATTTATGAAGTAAATGGCGGAACGATTTTTTTAAAGCATGAAAAAGAGTTCATATAATCTCTTTCATAATTATTTTTTTTAAAGAAAAAATTTTTATTAAAATCATGTGTAATAAAATTAATTGAATTTTTTTTATTATTTCTTTTATAATTTATTAATATTTTTACATTAGAATTAATACAATCCATCAAAAACAAAGTGTAAAGATTTTCAGGTGAGCTTATTGTAAATCTTGTACTGCTTAATATTTGTAACAATCTTGAGTGTTTAACATAACCAAGATTTTTTACCCCCGCTATATTTAATCTATCACCCACAACATGCACTCTATATTTTTGGGATATCAACCTTCTAATAAAATTGATAGGATAATTAGTAAGCTTTGTAGAATGTTTTCTGTAATATAAGCAAAAATCAATTATCTTAGTATCTTTTTTTTTTATCTTAAGTGATTTCAAAACAAAATTAAATTTTGATTTTTTTATTGTATAAGAAAATAGGTTTTTTTTTAATAATTCTGTGGAAAAAAAAATATTTTTATACCTTAAAAGAATTATAATTTCACTTATTTTATATAAGACAGGAAATAAATACTTTCTTATAGAATAATTTTTATCAAGTTTTGAAAAATTGGATCCTCCTGTAATTGGACCTAATATTGTATTTGGTGGTAATAGCAAAAAAATAAAGATGTTCCACATTGGTAAATAATTTATGTATGCAACTTTTTCTTTTTTTAAAAAAAATATCCAACAGTAAACTATTCCTATAAAAGGATTAATATATTTAAAATTAAAAAAATTTTTATATGAGTTTAAAATTTTTATATAAATGTATTTTTTTTCTAAATATTTTAAAAATAATCTACAAAGTCTTCCTTCGCCAGTATTATCAGAATAGTCGCTTGCCCAAAAATAAATTTTATTTTTTGTCACTTTAGTTAATTATTCTAATATAATTTTCTTTATATTTATTATTTGTAAATCTCTCCTTCAAAAAGTAATAAAAAGTAGAGGTTAATCTCTTTATTCTTCTTTTAGTATCAAACTGAAGTCTCCATAAAAACTCGAATTTATATAGTAATTTAGGAACAGGCTTTTCATCGCCCGTGACCATTGCAATAGATCCGCCTATGCATATTATTTTATAAAATTTATTTATTTTGGATAAATGTTCAGCAATAATTTCCTGCTTTGGTGTTGGAAGTGTTATAAATGTTAATTTATTTTTTAAATTAATAACTTTTAATGATTGAATTATCTTATCAACACCTCCGTAGGGTAAATCCATATGTACGATAGGTAATTTAAATTTTGAAAATAAATATTTTTTTGATTTATGTGTTAAATTTCCCAGGACTACAATTTTTTGAATTATTTTAGGTAATTTAATATTTTTTAAAAGATCTCTACCTGCTATTTTTTTTAATTTGTAATTAAAAAAGGCAAAAGAACCATCTGGCCAATGATATAATTCTTTATAAATTTTTACTTTATTTTCAGCATAAGATCCTAAAAAAGATAAGTTCAATGCTGATAAAACAAAATTTTTATTGATTATATTTTTTAAATCTTTTACTATTTTTAATTCTCTGGAATAAAAATATTCTTTTTCAAAATTAAATTTAGGAAGCTCGAATTTACGATTTATTATTTCTTTATTAAAAAAAAATAATTGTTTAAATTTTGGTAAAAGTCTCAAAATTATAGAAAAATATGGAACTGACATATTGTTAATTTTAAAAGATTTATAAATTTCGTAACTATTAATTAAAAAGGAATAAAAATTTTTAGTTGAAACTCCACCCAATCGCATTCTGACAATAATTTCGTTTATATTAAAAAAATTTAATTTTAACTTCATAAGTGTATTTAGAAAAAAATCAAAATCACTAGCAATTTTTAAATTTTCATTATATAAAGAATATCTTTCATATACCCGTTTACTTACAAAGGTAGCAGGATGAGGAGGCATCAAGGCTTTTTTAATCATTACCCTTTTATACCCTTTTGCACTATAAAATCTTACAGGCTCTAAAAATTTGTTTTTATTAACAAAAACAACATCTCCCAAATATAAATCAAATTTTTTTTTTTTAATAATTTTTACTACTTTTTCTATAATCGTATTTGAGTTGTATATGTCGTCACTATTTAAAATAGCTATATAATCTCCCGTAGATTTTTTTATCCCAAAATTAATAGCTTGGTAAATAGAAGAATTTTTTAGTGTAAAAATTTTTTTTTGTCGGTGATTATATTTTTTTAAAATTTTTCTAGTTCCATCTGTTGAACCTGCGTCGATAATAATATGTTCTATTTTTTTGTAGGACTGAGACAGTATAGAATTTAAAGTAAATCTTATTGTCTTCTCAGAATTAAAACAGGTAGTAATTATAGATAATTTCATTTAACTTTTAATCCAATTAATAATAGTTTATTTACAATTCAATGCATAAAAAAAAAGCTCTAATATTTGGAGTTACTGGTCAAGACGGTTCTTACTTGGCTGAGTTTCTTCTCAAAAAAGGATATATAGTTCACGGCACAAAAAGAAAATCTTCATCTTTTAATACTCAACGAATAGATCATATATTTGATAATAAATTTTTTTATGTGCATTATAATGATCTTATAGATTCAAATTCAATTTTTAATTTAATAGAACTTATAAAACCTGATGAGATTTATAATCTTTCTGCTCAAAGCCATGTTGCTACTAGTTTTGAAATGCCACTTTATACATCCGAGGTAAATGCTTTAGGTGCACTTAGAATTCTTGAGGCAATCAAAAATATTAGTAAAAGAAAAAAAATAAAATTTTATCAAGCCTCCACATCAGAATTGTTTGGTAAAATTCAAAGTAAAAAACAATCTGAAAACACTAATTTTTATCCATTAAGTCCTTATGCAACCTCAAAACTTTTTGCTTATTGGATTACAAAAAACTATAGAGAGTCTTACAACATATTTGCATCCAACGGAATATTATTTAATCATGAATCTCCAAGAAGAGGAGAAACTTTTGTGACAAAAAAAATTACGATGGGACTTGCGGCTGTTTCATTTGGCTTTCAAAAAAATATAACTCTTGGAAATATTCATTCAAAAAGAGATTGGGGTCATGCAAAAGATTTTGTTGAAGCTAAGTGGAAAATTTTGCAACAAAAAAAACCCGATGATTTTGTAATTTCAACAGACAAGCAGTATAGCGTCAAATATTTTTTTGAATTATGCTGTAATATTTTAGAAATAAAAATTTCATGGTCAGGAAAAAAATTTAATGAAATAGCAAAAGTTCAAAGTTTTAATAGTCAAAAAACTCCCTCTTTAAAAAAAAATATGATTATTTTAAAAGTAAATAGAAAATATTTCAGACCAAATGAAGTAACAAATCTGATTGGGAATTCCTCTAAGGCAAAAAGAAAATTTAATTGGAAATCAAGATACAATATCTATCAGATAGCAAATGAAATGATTGAAGCTGATTACAATTTTCAAAAAAGTAAGTTTGTAAGTTTGAATTTATGAAAATGAAAGTATTTATTGCCGGACAGGAGGGGATGGTAGGAAATGCAATATATAAACTTCTAAAAAAAAAAAATTTTCATTTAATAGACTGCAAAAGATCGATGCTGGATCTTACTTCCCAACAATCTGTTGAAAATTTTTTTAAAGTTCATAAACCGCAAATTGTAATTAATGCTGCTGGTAAAGTAGGAGGTATTCTAGATAATTCAAAATTTCAATCTGATTACCTTTATATAAATTCTATAATTGGCCTTAACCTTATACATTCGAGCTTTAAATATAATGTAAAAAAGTTAATAAATTTAGGATCAGCATGTATTTATCCAAAATCTTCTAAAACGCCTATTAAAGAGGAATATTTACTTACCTCAGAACTTGAAAAAACTAATGAGGGTTATGCTTTAGCTAAGATTTTGACGCTAAAATATTGTTCTTATTTAAATAAAAAATTCATTAAAAATTTTATTTCTCTTCAACCTGCAAATTTATACGGAGAGAGAGATAATTTTGATTTAAATTCTAGTCATGTAATTCCAGCATTGATCAGAAAATTTCATGAAGCTAAAATTAATAATGAAAAAAATGTTACAGTCTGGGGTGATGGTACTCCTAAAAGAGAATTCTTACATGTCAATGATTTGGCTAATGCAATATATTATTGTTTAAAAAAAAACATAAAACATACCTACATGAATGTAGGTGGAAAGGATTATTTATCAATTTCAAAGCTATCTGATATAATAAAAAAAATTACTAAATTTAAAGGTAAAGTTTCTTTTGATAAATCTTATCCAAACGGAGTTAATAAAAGAAATTTAGATAGTTCTAAAATATATAAATTGGGTTGGAGACCAAAAATAAATTTAGAAAAAGGACTAAAAACTTACTATAATTATTTTTTGAAATTATAGTGAATAATCACACATAATATTTAATTTTGTAATTTTTTTCTTATAATTAGAGAAGACAAAATATATAAAATAAAATCTAAACTAAATAATGAAAAAGAATTTTCAAAAAAAATTCTTATACTTAAAAATATTATTATAAAAAAAGATAATAAACCTATGTAATCATCAGACTGTTTATTTACAATTTTAGAATGATAATTAAAAATAAATTTTAAGTTAATGAAAAAAATCATTATTAGAACTAAAAAGGAAAAATACCCCCCACATATAAATGCATAAATAAATCCATTAGAAGCATTTGTGTATGTTGGGTCAAATGATTTTAAAAGATATCGGTCAGCTTGTACTCCATATCCAAAAAAATTTTTAAAGTTATAATTTTCATATAAACTATTCCAAATTAGTAATCTTCCACTAGATATATTTTCACTAACAAAAACTCTACTTTTACTGTAAAAATTAAGATTTTGATCATTATTCACTTTAAGATCAGTATTAAAATTTTGTTGAGTGGTATTAATATTTAATATTTTAGAAATAAATAATTTATTTTTTGAAAATTCATTAAAGGCGTACATCGCTAGTACAATTGTAAGCGTAATTAGAAAATTTTTTTTTATTTTATTTTTAAAATAAATAAAAAAAAGTAAAATCATTATTATTGATAAACATAAAAAAGTACCTCGTGATTGTAACCCCCAAATCAAAATAAAAATAATGAATAATGAAATTAAAATAAAAAAAGAATAAATATTTTTCAAATTGAATTTTATGAAATAAATTGATAGAGCTAAAAATATTATAGACAGTGAACGAGAGGTTCCAGTTATTCTAGGAGTAGATGTGCTTAAAAAAATATCATGAATATTATATGAATAAAGCCAGTAATAATTAGATTTGAAGAAGTCTTTGATTATAAAATATGCATAAACTGCGTAAATTATAGTCATCATTATTAAGAGTATGCCCAAATAATATTTAAGATTTTTTTCAAAGTCTTTTGTTATTAAAAATAATACGATGGTACAAAAAGAGTGCAATATAAGAGAGGTTTCAGGCTTAATTAATTGTTTAAAATATAAAAATTGTCCTAATAAATAAAATATATTTAATAAAAAAAAAAGATTTAAAGTAATATTTTTATATAAATTCAGATATATTTTTTTGTAAAAAAAAAATAAAGCAATTAGAAAAAAAAAGGCGGGGGCCAAAGATCTTACTTGATTATATTTGGATGTGTCGTTTTCAAAAGATATAAAAGGTGCGCCTATGGAAGAAATAATAGAAATCCAAAAAATTAAAAAAAAAATAAATTTAAAGTTATCTTTATTAAAAAAAGCTTGTTTCATAAAACTTCTTAGAGCTTATTATAGTATATAATTTTTACTTTAAAGATTTTAAATAGATAATGTTATTTTTATCTTTAAAGTATAAATTAATTTTAAATTAGTTGTTTATGTGTTTTTTTTAATTACTATAATATTTTTTATTTAACGAAAATAAATGATATCTGCAATTAGTATTATATTATTATCTAATTTTTTTATTGTATTTTACTTTAAAAGAATTTCAAAATTTATAAATATATTTGATATTCCAAACGATAACAGAAAACTTCACAAAGTTAAAGTAGCTAATGTTGGAGGTCTTATTTTTTTTTTTAATATTAATATCATTATTATATTCCACTACTTGGGAATTATTAATTTAGTTAATAATGTTTTTTTTTTAAATAATTTCCAATTGATTATATTTTTTATCATATCTGGTTTATTTTTTTTTATTGGTTTGTATGATGATAAATTTGGTATCTCACCAATGAAAAAATTATTTTTAATAATTTTTTTAACATTTTTATATTCTATTTTTGATAACTCTATTTTAATACAAAGATTATTTTTTACTAATTCTTTTTCAATTTTTTTGAATAGTTTTTCTATTTTTTTTACTATACTTTGTTTTTGCCTTTTTATTAATGCATTTAATATGTTTGATGGTATTAATTTACAAAGTGTCTCTTATTATTTTTTCTTTTTAATATTTTTGACATATTTGTTTGGTTATAATTTCATATTTTTAATACTAATTATTTCTTGTTTAATTTTTTTATACCTTAATTATAAAAACCTATCTTTTCTTGGAAATAGTGGCTCGATTTATCTGTCATTTATTTTATGTGTATTTGTTACAAAATATAATTCTCATATAAATTATATTTTATTTTCTGACCAAATTTTTTTGCTTATGGCAATTCCAGGTTTAGAACTTTTGAGATTAGCTATTTTTAGAATTTTGAATAAAAAACATCCCTTCAAACCTGATAAAAATCACTTACATCATTTATTATTGACTAATTTTGGATATATAAACACTTTTATAATTATTCAATTAATAATAATTATTCCAAATATTTTAGGTTTCTATTTTAATTTAGTCCCTTTGTTTTGCTTTGTAATATTCATTGTTTATTTTTGGCTAATATATTTTTTTAGAAAAGCTGCTAAATTTTAAATTTCAATTTATTTAAAGATAAAACTAAGTAGACCAGATAAAAACCGGTAGTTTGAAAAATTAATCTATCAAGGACTTGTTTAATATATACAAAACCTTCCGGTATTAAATGTATAGCTACAATAAATAAAATTGATAATACAAAAAAAGTAATTTCTACATTTTTTTTTATAAAGAACTGACAAATTAAAAAAATAAAAAATAACATAAATAAAGGATATTTAATTGAAGCTTTTACTATTTCATAAATAATTAATTTTATTTTATATAAAGTAAGTTTTACATTTATTATTTCACTTAATAACGATCCTATCGCACCTTTAGTATCAAAATCTAAATTAAAATTTGAATAATAATGTGTTCGTATAAGAATAAGAGATATTAATGCTATTACACAAAAAATAAATATAAAAAATATTTCTTTTTTAGATAATTTATCAGAAAAAAAAATACTTATTAAAATAAAAATATTAAAGAAAATTCCTTCTCGCTTTATCCAGGGAAGTAAAGATAAAGCTATTATAATTAATGGTATTATTATATTGGTATTTTTTTTATTTTTAAGGTTTAAAAGTATTGGAATAGAGGCTATCATAAAAAACATAAAATATTCTTGATATCCTGAAAATAAGAATAAATCATAATGAAGAAAAACAATTGCAAATAATATAAGTATTTTTGTCTCTTCTGATTTTTCGATTCTTGAAAATGCTGCAAAAATAGTAATCAAATAAACTAGAACATAAAAAAATCTTCCTGAATATTCATATTCCGAAGGTCCAACAGACCAAAAAAAATTCCAAATGTAGGGACCTAAATGAGGATATATATTAAAATTGAGTTTATATAAGTTTTCATATCCAAATCCCTGATTAAAATTGAGTACTTTATAATACCAATGGGCAACTCCATCCCATCCAAGAATGGCACTTGAAGATATATTAAATGATATAGTTAATAAACTAATCAGAAAAAAAATAATTACATTTCTATCTTTTATAAAAAACTGATTATAAAATTTTAGCAATGAAAAATTAACTATTATTTGAACTAAAATTATAAGCCAAAAATAGTATAAAAAATTTACTTTAAAAAAAGAAAGTATCAAAAAAAAAAAAGAATTTATGATTATATTAACCATATAATTTTCAAATATATTTATTTTTTCACTAATAGTATTTTTTGCTAATTTTAGAGAAATTGGAAATGTAAAAAAAAATAGTAAAATAAGTAGGCTTATAAAAATTTGAATAGCTTCAGTCATTTTTTTTTTAAAAAGTAACAATCCTTCATGTTTTCGATTATTAAGTAATCATTTTTGTAATGATCTAACTTTTTATTATCTGCTCCTATTAAAATTACGCCATTATGATATGAGTGACCTATTTTATGAAATAAAGATTCATAGTCTGGGAAATTATTAAAATTTTCAATTCTTATATTATTACTTATAGTATATTTTTCTTTGACAAATTTTATAAATCCATATCCACCTTTTTCACAATAGCCAGCATTATTAATTAATCTTGTCTCGTAATTATTTTTAGAAATAATAAAAATATTTAGAAAAAAATTAAAAATATAAATATTAAGTATAGTTATAGTAATAAAAAAAAAATTTTTTTTTAAAAAATTTCTTAAATTATTTTTCATTATTTTTTAAATAATTAATTTGTTTTTTAAGTAAATTTACAATAAAGAATATTTAAATATAGTGCTTAATTAACTTTATGAAATTAGTAATACTTGCGGGTGGAAGAGGTACTAGAATAAGTGAAGAAACTATAGTCAAACCCAAGCCATTAGTCGAAATAGGAGGTTTGCCAATTATTTGGCATATAATGAAGATTTATTCATTCTATGGTTTTAATGAATTCATAATCTGTTGCGGATATAAAGGTTACATGATTAAAGAATATTTTTCTAACTATGCTCTTCATACCTCTGATACTACGATTGATTTAAAAAATAAAAAGTTGACTGTTCATAAAAAGACAACAGAAAATTGGAAGATTACTCTAGTAGATACCGGAGAGGAAACTATGACTGGTGGAAGAATTTTAAAAATCAAAAACTATGTCGATGAAAATTTTTGTCTTACTTATGGGGATGGTTTATGTGATGTAAATGTAAAAAAATTAGTTCAATTTCATAAATCAAATAATAAACTCGCTACAATGACTGTTGTTCAACCACAAGGTAGGTTTGGTATAGTTGAAATCTCAAAAAAAAATAACCTAGTTGTAAATTTCTCTGAAAAGCCAAAAGGTGATGGCTCATGGATTAATGGTGGTTTCTTTGTTTTAAAAAAAGATATTTTTAAATATCTAAAAGATGACTCTACAGTGTGGGAAAGAGAACCACTTGAGAAACTTTCAAAAAATTCACAACTCTTAGCTTTTCAGCATCATGGGTTTTGGTATGCAATGGACACAATTAGGGATAAAAATTATTTAGACAGTTTATGGTTTTCCAAAAAAGCCCCATGGAAATTGTGGAATGAAAAATAAATTTTTTTTTTTAAAAAAATTTTGGAGAAATAAAAGAGTTTTTTTAACAGGGCATACGGGTTTTAAAGGGAGTTGGTTTTCTATTTTTTTAGATTTGCTTGGAGCAAAAATTACAGGTTATTCTTTAAGACCTGAAAATAAAAATCTTTTTGATTTAGCTAATTTAAAAAAACAAATTCATAATTCAATAATTGGAGATATAAGAGATTATGATAAATTGAAAAAATCAATTTTGAAATCTGCTCCTGATTTTGTTGTTCACATGGCCGCACAACCTTTAGTAAGGTATTCATATGATCACCCAAAATATACCTATGAAGTTAATACTTTAGGTACTGTCAATGTGCTTAATATTTTAAATGAATTAAATTTTATAAAATCTGCTCTTATTATTACCACAGATAAAGTTTATTTTAATAATAACCAAAAAAATTATTATAGTGAAAATGATCGCTTAGGAGGACTAGATCCATACAGTAATTCTAAATCTTGTGCAGAACTAATCGTCAACTCATATAATCATTCATTCCTAAAAAAAAAAAATATTCATGTGGCTACAGCTAGGGCAGGAAATGTCATCGGGGGGGGTGATTTTTCTTTAGATAGAATTATTCCAGATTATTTTCGCTCTTTATCCTCTAATAAAAATTTGTATTTGAGATTTTCAAATTCTATTAGACCTTGGCAACATGTCATCGACCCCTTGTATGGTTATATTTTGCTATTAATGAAACTGCATAAAAAAACAAGATTAGTAGGAGAATATTGTTGGAATTTTGGTCCAAAAAAATCTAATAATAAATCAGTCGCTCATGTAGTAAATTTATTAAATAAAGATTTTAATAATTCTGTAAAAGTTATCAAAAAAAGTAATACTTTAAAAAATTATTATGAAAGTAAATTGTTAATGTTAAATTCAAAAAAATCAGAAAAAAATTTAGATTGGAAGCCTAAATTCAATCTTAACCATTCTGTAAAATTAATATCTTGTTGGTATAAAGAGTCTCTAACAAAAAAAAATATTTTAAAGATTTGTCAAGAACAAATTATTAATTATTTTAAATAATTGTAAATGAATAATAGTAAAATTTTGGAAATAAAAAATAGTATATTAAATTTAGTTGACAATTATTCTAATATTAATTTCAGTGAGAGAGAATTTATTTCAGGAGTTACCGATATCCCCGTATCTGGAAAAGTTATTGGTGCATTAGAACTTAAAAATATGGTCGAAGCTTCATTGGATGGATGGTTGACAACAGGAAGATTTAATAAAAAATTTGAAGAAAAATTAGCAAATTTTCTTGATATTAAATGTTTACTTACTGTTAATTCTGGCTCTTCTGCAAACTTGATTGCTTTTTCAACTTTGACTTCCCCAAAATTAAAAGAAAGAGCAATAAAAAAAGGAGATGAAGTAATTGCCGTTGCTGCTGGATTTCCAACAACTGTAAATCCAATCATTCAATTTGGTGCAATTCCAGTTTTTATTGATGTTAAAATTCCAACTTATAACATTGATGAAAATTTAATAGAAGATGCTGTAAACGAAAAAACAAAAGCAATTATGTTAGCGCATACTCTGGGTAATCCATTTAATCTAAAAAAAATTAAAGATATTTGTGAAAAATATAATCTTTGGCTAATCGAAGATAGTTGTGATGCATTGGGTTCAAAATTTGATAACAAAAACGTTGGATCCTTTGGTGATCTTGCAACTTTGAGTTTTTATCCAGCGCATCATATAACGATGGGCGAGGGCGGGGCTATATTTACAAATAGCAAAAAATTAGAGAGAATTGCAGAATCTTTTAGAGACTGGGGAAGAGATTGTTACTGCGAACCTGGAAAAGATAATACATGTAATAAAAGATTTGGTTGGAAACTAGGAGATCTTCCGTTTGGTTATGATCATAAGTACACCTATTCTCATTTAGGCTATAATATGAAGATAACTGATATGCAGGCAGCATGTGGTTTGGCACAATTAGATCGATTAAATGGCTTTATAAAAAAAAGAAAAGAAAATTTTAATTATTTATATAGAAATCTTAAAGATTTAGAGGAGTTTTTAATATTACCACAAGCTGAAAAAAATTCTGAACCCTCATGGTTTGGTTTTCCATTGTCATTAAAAAAAAATAAATACAATAGAAATGATTTAATAAACTACTTAAATGCTGCAAAAATTGGTACTAGGTTGCTGTTTTCAGGGAATTTGATTAAACAGCCTTACATGAAGAATATAAATTTTAAAGTTATTGGAGAATTAAAAAATACAGATTTTATAATGGAGAATACTTTTTGGGTAGGTTTATATCCAGGCTTATCTACGAAACATTTAGAATATGTTTGTCAAAAAATAATTTCGTATTTTAAAAGATAATTTTTTATTAAGTAAATATAATATTAATTACCCTTTTAATTTTTTCAATATCAGAATAATTATCTAAATGTTGCCAAAGTCCTTCATGTTCATAAAAACCCAGTTTTAATTCTTTTGATAAAGTATCCAAAGGTTTTTCTTCTAAAGAACCACTTTTATAATTAATATATTTTTTTTTAAGAAATTCTTTATTAAAATAATAAAAACCACCGTTTATTTCATTTTCATAAAGGACTGGGTTTTTAGAAAAACCTCTAATTATATTTTCTCCTTTTTTATATCCTAATATTTTAAATCTTACCGGCATTTTTGCAGCAACTAAAGTTCCAATAAAATTATATTTTATATGAAATTTTAAAAGTAAGTTAAGATCAACATCGCTTAAAGTATCTGAATAATTTATAGCAAAAATTTTATATTTTAAAAATTTTTTAACACTTAAAATTTTATCAGAAGTAGAAGATTTTTTATTATTTGAAACTATACGTAATTTAATTATATTTTTTTTGGAGCGCAAAATAATTAAATCATTCTTTTGTTTGCCGTTAAATGTTTTTTTTATAATTGATAAAATTTCTTTATTTACAAAATCAAACACTAATATAAAATTTGTATATCCAAACTTTATATAATAATGAATATTCCAATAAATTAATAATTTATTATTTATCGTTATTAGAGATTTATTTATTTTTTTATTTTCATCTTCAATATATATCTCCCTGCCACCACAGAAGATTATTACTGGAATTTTTTTTGTGATATTTAATTTAGTTATATTTACCATAAATAAATTTTTTACTTTGTTTTAAAATTTCTTTAACTGCATTATTTGATCCAACAATAAAATTTAATGTCTTGTCAGAATTTTGTTTAATTAATATTTTACATCCACTTGATCTTGCAATTGCTAAAGCACCAGCTACGTCCCATATTTTAACATTGAACCCATAAGAAGCTTGGAATCTATTAATTGCTGTCCAACAAATATTCATCGATGTACTTCCGGTTCTCAAACAACCTAAAGATAAGTTATTAATTTTTTTAAATAGCATCATTTCTTTATCTGACAGAAAACTGTTTAAAGAAACGCCTATTAATGAGTTTGATATTTTTTTATGCTCATGTTTAATTAAATTTCCATTTAAATAGCTTTTTTCATTATTGGTGTTGAAATAAAACTGACTATGAGCTGGTAAACAAACGCATCCAAGTGTAAATTTTTTATTATTAACTAGTCCGATTGAAATAGCAAAATTAGGTGAGTTATTAATGTAATTAACAGTACCATCTATAGGGTCAATTACCCAAAATATTTTTTTATTATAAATTAAATTAGAAGTTTTTTTTTCTTCAGATAAAATTGGAATTTTTGTTTTTTTTAAACCTTTAATTAAAAATTTATTAATTTCTAAATCATGATTTGTAACAATCTCTCTTTTAGAACCTTTACTATACAGCACATCATTTTGTTTTTTATCAGAAATTATTTTGGATGCTTCTAAAGTTATTTTTATTAATTTTTTTATTAAATTATCGTTAGTATTTTTCATTTATTTTAAATTTTTTTAATAAAATAAGTTCTTTTCTGATTTGATTTAGTCTATCTTTTAATAATAAATCTAATGGCTCTCCAGAACGTAAACCTAGTATGTATTTATTAAATTGTTCAGGACACATAGAGTTTTGAAGCAGTTCGATATGATTGTCAGTATCATTATGATTTTCAAACATAAATGCAGAAACTATTCCTTTTAGTATATTGTTAGGAAAAACCCCATTATATAAACATAATTGAGCAGCACCGATTAATCTTCCATTTATTTCAAGTTTTCTGAGCGGTTCTCTAGCAACTCTAGAAATTGGATCAAATAAGAGTATATTTTTAAATCTACTGATTTCTTTTTGTGCATACCACTCTAAAAAATTATGAGAAATATCCCAATTTAATTTTAAAGATTTTAGCATTTCATTCATAGATCCCTCTACAATTTTTCTTATAAATTCATTCTGCATAGCCTCATGTATATATTTTACATTAATTATTGAACCCAAGTATGCTGCAATACAGTGGGGTGTATTATGTAGATATAACTTAGCAGTCCATTGTATCTTCAATAAATCTTTTTTTTGGAGAAATTTTATTTGCCCAAATATTTTTGGTCCTTTTTCTACAAATAATTCGCCATCTTCAGAAACTATCGATAATTTGTCTTTTTTTAATAATTTTTTTGGCGAAGTATTTGAGGTAATGACATCAGGAACAGCAAAAAAAACTTTTTTATTTTTAATAATTTTTTTAATTTCATGTACTGTTTCTGGATCATTTTCACAAACGATAATTGGAGTGTTAATTTTTTTTAAAAAAAAAATAATATTTTTTATATTTCTTGGTCCAATACATAAAAAGCATAAAGATAAATCTTTAATTTTTAATTGATCTAGCTGATTTATATGAAGAGCTGATTTAATAAGAATTTTTTTTTTTATGTATGAATTATTTTTTATTATATAAGTAAAATAATATTTTTTTTTTTTTAATAAACCTAGAATTTTACGATTTTGATCAATAAAAAAAAAATTATATTTATTGTTATCTAATACTATTGGTAAATAGCCGCGTCCAATTGCTCCGGCGCCAATTATTACGATGTTTCTTTTCATTAATAATCTATTGGTTTAATTAACATGTTTTTTAAAAATTCTTTTCTATCCAATAATGGATGCAAATCCTCTAGTGGACTAGAAACCATGGTTCCGTCTTTTTTTAAAACAGACCCTAACTTTGGTATTAAATGTTTTGTAGGGTTGACTATTACTTCTATTATTTCTGGGCTCTTATTATTTAAAATTTTTTTTAGTTTATTAGCTAATAAATTGTTTTTTTGAATTTTAGAATATTTAAAATTATATGCTTTAGCAATTTTTTTAAATGAGGGAATACTTACTCCAGTCTCAGTTGATGAGGCTATATATTTAGAATTAAAATAAGTATCTTGGGTAACTCTTATTGCGTGGTAATTATTATTTTGTAATACAAAAATTTTTATTGGCAATTTATTGTGAATAATAGTTTGTAGTTCTTGAATATTTAATTGAAAACCTCCATCACCAACTACCGTGATAGTTAAATTTCTGTTTCTTGCAAAACATGCACCTATAGCCGAAGGTATTCCAAAGCCCATAGCAGCCATTCCCTTGGCATGAAATACTATTTGGTTATTTTTACTTTCGAATGCTTGTCCTGAAACTGTAAAGCAAGTTCCAGACGATCCCAATGCGACAGTTGCAGACTCGTCTAAAACATTTGATAGAATTTTAAAGAAAAAGTAAGGATCTATAAATTTTTTATCTTTAATTTCATTTAAATTTTGGCTTGTGGGGTATTTATTTTTTATATTAGTGCAATATTTAATCCATTCACTTGGTGCTTTTATTCTTTTGGAATATTTATAAATCTTATCTATAAATTTTTTAGCATCAGATTTAATAAATCTATCTATTTTTAAATCAGTTTTTTTTGACTCAAATTTATCTAAATCAATCATATCAATAAAAGCTTCTCTTCCAAATGCTTTAACGTTATAGCCTGTATGTTGTATACCTAGTCTTGCACCAATTGATAAAATATAATCTGCATTTTGAATTATAAAATTTGCATATCTTGGTCCATATGCATTTGCTCTACCAAAGTACATTGAATTCCTTTCCTCAATCAGATCTATAGAATTCCACGTCGTCTGAATTGGAATTTTAATTTTATTAATAAGTTTTTTTGCTATTTTTTTTCCGTTTGCTAAAATTATTCCGTGACCCATAATTATTAAGGGTCTTCGTGCCTCTTTTAATTTTTTAATTACATTTAAAATAATATTTTTTTTAGGTTCAGGATTAAGATTATTTAATTTTTCTTTTTTTACGTCAAATTTTTTTATTTTTTTTAAATTAATTTTGGAAGCTTGAATATCAAGCGGTATATCAAGCCAAACTGGTCCTGGTCTTCCATTTGAAGATAAAAATATCGATTTTTCTAATTCATAACCAACTTTATCTTTGTTATCTATGTATGCTGAATATTTTGTAATTTTTTTAATAATTTCAAGAGTATTTATTTCTTGAAATCCATGTTGCCGTATATTTAGTTTATTAGAGGAAAATTTTGTAGAAACCTGACCAGAAATAAATATTATTGGAATACTATCAGTCCAAGCAGCCGCAAGTCCGGTGATTGCATTTGTGACGCCAGGCCCAGATGTTACAAAGCATATTCCAACACAATTTTTTGTTCTTGAGTAACCATAAGAAGCTATAGAGCAAGCTTGCTCATGGTGCATTGGAACAGTTGTAAAACTGCTTTTTTTTAGGCTATCTAATAAGTGCATTATTCCTCCACCTGATAACAAAAATACGTGTTTAGCATTTGTAATTTGGTATAATTTTTTGATTATAAAATCAGATGTTTTGATCATAAAAAATATTTACATTATCGTTTCTGGAACCCAAGGAATAAATTCTTCTTGACCGTAGCCATTAATTTCGCTCTTAGTTTTTTTTCCAGAAGCCACATCAACTATCTCATTAAATATTATGGTTCCTAAATCATTAATACTTTTCTTTCCTTCTAAAATTTCTCCACAATTTATGTCTATATCTTCATTTTGTTTTACCCAAAGATCAGTATTTGATGATAATTTTATGCATGGCGAGGGAACACTTCCAAAGGCACTCCCTCTTCCTGTAGTAAAGCAAATTAAATTAGCGCCACTAGCTATTTGTCCTGTTGCGCTAACAGGATCATAACCTGGCGAATCCATAAAAACTAAACCCGGTACTATAATATTATCTGCATATTTATAAATCGCCTGTATTTTTTTACTCCCAGATTTTGTGATAGCTCCTAATGATTTTTCAATAATTGTAGATAACCCTCCCTCTTTATTTCCAAACGAGGGATTATTAGATACATTTGTGTTATTATTTTTTGAATATTGTTTCCACCATTCAATCAAATTTATTAAATCTTTTGCAGTTTTTTCATTTTTACATCTATCAATTAATAAACTTTCGGCACCAAATATTTCGGGTGTTTCACTAAGAATGGCAGAACCGCCATGATTTATAAGAATATCAACAGCAGAACCTAATGCAGGATTAGAGGTTAATCCTGAAAAACCATCTGATCCTCCGCATTGTAGTCCGATTTTAATATTTTTTACATCGCAAAGCTCTCTTTTAATTAAATTAGCGCTAGGAAGAATTTTTTTTATTCTATCAATTCCAATTTGTATTGCCTTTTGGGTCCCACCACAGTTTTGAATATTATAGCTATAAAAAAATTTATTACTTATTTTATTAGTATTTAAATATGAATTGATATTGTTTGTTTCACAGCCCAATCCAATAAATAATATTCCAAAAAAATTTGGATGTTTTAAGTAACCATTAATAGTTTTTTTAAGCATATTTATACCCTGGCCAGAGCTTGAAATGGCACAACCTGAACTATGAGTTAAGGCAACAATACCATCAACATTACTGTATTTTTTTAATATTTGAGGATTAATATTTTTAGAAAAATATGATGCAATATTTTTTGCAACAGTGGAGGAACAATTTACGCTTGTAATTATTCCAATGAAGTTTCTTGTAGCTATTGAACCATCATTTCTTTTAATACCTTTAAAAAATTTTTTTTTCAAAATTAATTTTTCATTTTTAAATATTTTTTTTTTAATATTAATTTTATTGATGTTTGCTAAATTTATATTATGGATGTGGACATGTTCACCTTTTTTTATATTTTTTGACGCTATTCCTATAACATGATTTAATTTAATTATAGGATCACCCAAATTAATATTTTGTAAAGCAATTTTATGTCCTTTTGGTATAATATTTTTTGTTACAAGATTATTTAATACGATATTTTTTTTTAAATCTATAACAGCGACAGCCACGTTATCATTATTATGTAAGCAAATAGTTTTCATATATTCTTTTTTATATAATATATATTTTTAATCATAATTAAAAAATATAAGATAGTTTAATTATTTTTTTTATTTCAATGAAATCCAAAAAACTTTTAATCATAGGAGGCTCGGGTTTCTTTGCTAAGTCAATATTAAACTATATTCTACATTATAATTTATCTAATAGTATTAAAACAGTTATACTTTTAAGTAGAGGTTTTAAAAAAATTAAAGTTGGTAAAAATTTAAATAAAAAAGTTAAAATCAAAACTATTAGAGCGGATATTTCAAAATTAAAAAAAATTCCATTTACAGATTATGTTATTTATTGTGCTATAAATCACGATTATAAAGAGGATTATAAAGCAGTTTGTAATTATTATAACTTAGCTAAAAAATATCATTTAAAAAGTAGACTACTATACACAAGCTCAGGAGCTGTTTATGGTCAACAGCCAAAAATTATAAAAAGAATTAAAGAAAATTATTTATTAAGAAACAAACGTTTAGATTTTTATAATTATAATAAAAATATTTATTCTATAACTAAATTAAATAATGAAGAAATATTTAAAAAATTAGGAAAAATCGGTATTAAAGTTTCGATAGCAAGATGCTTTGCTTTCGTTGGAAAATATTTGCCGAGAGATAGTAATTTTGTCGTTGGAAATTTTATTCAAAATATTCTTAATAAAGAAAAAATAGAAGTTAAATCTGTTCATAATGTTATTAGATCTTATATGCATGAATATGATCTAGTTGTTTGGCTCTTTAAGATCTTAAAAAGCGCTAATAGAAATTGTCCTATTTATAATGTTGGCTCTGATCAAGAAGTAAATATAAGAAAATTAGCTTTATACCTTTCAAATAAATATAAACTGCCATTAAAATTAAAAAAAATTAAATCAAATATTGAGGATAGATATCTACCTTCAATTCACAAGTCTAAAAAAGAGTTAAATCTAAAATTACAATATTCAAACTATAGGGCAATTAATGAGGTTATAAAAAGACTTAAAAATAATTAATTAAATTTTGGTATTAATCTTTTTGTTTATCCAAACTATCTGAAATCATATCACCATTCTTCAGCAATTTTGTTCCTACAGAAGGGGTTAATCTTACATTTGTGTCACAATGGACAATAGATACAAAAGATTTTTGATAATTGAGATTTTCTTTAATTTTATCATTTAATTCATTATTTGAATAAATACAATTAAATTTAAATTCGTATGCTTTTATTATTTTAATAAGATTAGGTATTTTAAAACCACTCTCACTATTAGCGCCAATTAATCTTCCATTAAAATATTTTTTTTGAGTATTGACCAAGCTAGTGTACCCACCATTTAAAATTATAAATATTTTTATTGGAAGATTATAAGTTTTTATTGTCTGTAACTCTTGAATATTTGTTTGTATACCGCCATCACCTGTTACGCAGATAATCGAAGAATTGTTTAATGCTATTGAAGTGCCTATACTGCTTGGTAATGAGTGACCCATACAACCAGCACCAATTTCATTAAAAATTCTTTGTCCTTTCTTTGAGTGAAAAGATTGCCATCCTATAATTGCATGAAAACCTGCATTTCCAAGAATTAACTTGTCATTACTTTTAGATATTTTTGAAAGATGATAAAAAAAATTATAATGATTTACTAATTTATTTTTTTTTGTTTCTAAATAACCTTCCCCATATTTCCTCTTTAATTTTTTGCAGTATTTTACCCAATTATTATGATTTAAATGTTTAAAATATTTTTTGGGAACTTTGCTTAAGGATTTAAAAAAAGACGAACAATCAGTATTAATTAATAGACTTTTTCTCGTAATAATTTTTTTTAATTCATTTTTATCTATATCAATAATTATTTTTTCTGCATTATTTGCGAACTCTTTTAAATTATATCCAGTCGTTTCATAATGAAGTCCAGCTCCTATGCAGATTAAAAGGTCTGCTTCTTGAATTATTATATTAGAATGTCTCCTAGCATATAAACCTGGTCTGCCAAAATATAACGGGTTTTTTTCTTCAACTAAATCGATCGTACTTAAAGTTGTAAGTATTGGTATTTTAAATTTTTTAATCAAATCATAGAATAATTTTTCACTATTTGAAATTTTAATTCCATTACCAGCCAAAATTAAAGGTTTTTTTGATTTTTTTATTTTTTCAAGAATTAATTTTATTTTATTTTTTTTAATATCTTGAGTTATTTTTTTTCTTATTAAACTAATTTTATTTAATTCTCTTTTTAAATCTACTTTAATATACCTACCTTGAATATCTAAAGGAATATCTAGCCACACCGGTCCTGGTCTTCCAGTGACTGAATTTTTATAAGCGTTGAATAAATCATTTACCATAGAATTTTCGTTTAATATTATTTTTGAATACTTTGTTATACTTTTTACCATCGGTACTGGAAAATATTGTTGTGGAGAAGAGCTTCTGATTTTTATTTTAAGAGGAAGTGTTGGGACTCTAAATTGACCAGATATCACCAACATCGGAACTGAGTCCATCCAAGCACTAGCAACCCCAGTTATAGCATTTGTTCCTGCTGGACCTGAAGTAACTAGTAAAACACCATAATTTTTTGAAGCCCTGGAGTAGGCTTTAACCATCATTGCTGCTGGCTGCTCATTAAAAGGAGCAATATATTTTATTTTTGCCTTATGAACTATTGAGTCCATCACATGCATCAAATGGCCGCCCGCGACACCAAAAACATGTTTAACTCCAATTTTTTTTAAAAATAAAGCGATAAAATCTGAAACTTTTATTTTTTTCATTTAAAATATAAATTTGGTAACCACATTATTACATCTGGAAGTAATATAATAATAAGTAAACTTATTGTAAGCAAAACTACAAATGGAAAAATTGAAGAAAATAGTTTTGTTAAAGGAATCTTTCCAACCTCAGAAATTATAAATAATGATGGACCATAAGGTGGTGTAATCAATCCAATCATAAGTCCCATAATCATGACTATTCCAAAGTGAACAATATCAATACCAAGAGAGCTGGAGATAGGAATTAAGATTGGAGAAAGTAGAAACATAATTGCAAGCCCATCTAAAAAGCATCCCATTATAACGATTATAATCCCCATTAAAATTAGAAACGTCGTAGCGTTAAAATTGTATAAAAGAAAAAAATCTAAAAGATTTTTTGACACACCCTGTAAAGTTGCAAAATATGTAAACACCCCGCTAACTGAAAGTATTATTAAAATTTTCGAAGTAGTTTTTGAAGTTACTAAAAAAGAATTAAAAAATTTTTCTAAAGTCATTTCTTTATAAATT
>Ga0169931_10002524_pt1 | contig 29820 bp, 18 predicted proteins | sample Kivu_15m_20L_FD_129675 | JGI IMG/M metagenome (GOLD analysis project Ga0169931, IMG submission 129675) | Freshwater microbial communities from Lake Kivu, Western Province, Rwanda to study Microbial Dark Matter (Phase II) - Kivu_15m_20L... | ecosystem: Environmental > Aquatic > Freshwater > Lake...
ATGCCAACAAATTAAAACATATTTCACAATTACTGTAACTTATACGTGTAAAAAGATGGACCTTAAACTATCGTAATACATTTACAACTATATATTAAATAATACATGTTTCATATATTTTGATAATTGATTCTTTCTTTTACTTACAAAATATATATTTTATACATGATTGAAGGCAACCTAATTCACTTGAGATCATATCAATTCTTCGACAAAATCTTCGATCAACTCTACTCCTAACCCTTCCATCCATATGGATGTTATATTCTTTTTTTCATCAGTCTTGTATCCGTAAGATCCAAACAAACATGTTATCGCTTCGTTAGGTTTGACATCCATCTCATAGTATGCTTCAAGTGGTTCTTCCTTTATGCCTGATCCTGATTTGCCTTCTTTTCCGCCCTTAAGATTGCTTGAAGCGTTTACAGGCGCATCTACTACGAACTCTGACTGGATTCCGAGGTTAGACACTACATGCATTTCTGTAATTTTTTGAGTCTTCAGGTTCACTTTGACTCTAATATTTTTTATAAAATCTGGTTGCTATACAGTAAAAGTGCTTTATTTTCCAGGCACAACAACAGCGCTAGTGTCGAACGGCAGTTTTCCTGTAGATTTTTTACCGTCTTTGACATAGTAGTAGCTAAACTGGAAATAACCTGCAGAATTAAAAAGAATTCTATACAATCTTGCTTCTTCTCTGACCATTCTTGAGTCAGAAAATCTAAGATTTTAAAATTTTCCGACCCAATCACGACGACTTCTTCTGTTTTTCTTCTGGACTTGAGTGCCATAATCTTTTCTTTTCATCGATTTATCTTCAGTAGGCTCGTTGGTAAGCTGAGCTTCAGAAGTTTCGACTCTTTCTTTGACTTTTTAAATCTGTTGCTATATGAGATTTATTTATTCTTGAGTATGATTTACTTTTTCTTGAACCATTTTATTGATCTTTTAAAGATCTGTTAACTCTTTTTAAAGTTTTGAGTTTCCTTTCTAACGACTTGACTCCAGCCATTTAGTGTATATCTTTTTTTCGCTTTGCAGTTTAGGAAGTGAAGAAGCTTAAGGTTTTTCTAGCTTTCGACTCGGTATTCTAGGTAGACTGCTTTCTTGTCTTTGAACCTACGTAATATTTAGCTTACCTTATCCTCTAGCTATTTGACACTCTGAAGATTGTTTCTGAGCCATCCTTCTCTTTTTTATTGCATCTGCTGAAGCTACTAAAGTTTAGCTTTAAGGTTCTTATTTTCACTTACAAGCTATTTTAATTGTAAGGCCTGCTGATCAAAGCTTTTAGCTTTGTTCCTTTTGCCAAATTACGCCAGTTTGTATTCTAATGCCTTGTTTTTGTGCGCAAGTTCCTTCACTTACCTTTTAACATGAGCCAGCTAGTTCTGTTTAGACTTGAGCAGTTACTCCGAAGCAGTTATATTTTCCATCTGCTACCTCCCTCCTTTTTTATTTTGCAATCCGCTCAGCTCCCTCTGATATATATCGATAAATTTGTTAACATTTTCTAGTTCTTTCTTGACCAGTTCTAGCTGGTGGTCCAGATTGGGTGGCTGATGCTTGTTACTCTGTGGTATTTTTGTTTTTTACAATATTTTGTTGACCGTTTCTCCCAGCTCATACAGCTAATTACGATACTTTTCGTTCTGAAGCTACAAAGATATGATCATTCGCTTGTAATCTTCATCGCTTTTCCACTCAGATTTGAGCAACTGTTGAGCCTCATTCTGACGTTTAGGGGATGACTACATTGAAATTTATTAATATTATTGAAACTTTGCAATCAATAATATCATACAGATAGCTAATCATTACTTCTTTTATATCTTGTCTTGTATTTGCTGCTATTTTTGTCTTTTTGCTCGAGAAGAAGCATATCCAAAAAGAAAAGGGCCTATGACGAAAGCTATCATGAAAAGCTGAGTCATATATAAGTTACTAGTGTGTTTTAGTCGAAAAGAAACGCTATAGGTTAAAAATAATTTTTGATTCGAATCCAAAAGGTTATGTGGCCTATTACCTTGCAAATTCCTGTATTTCCTTTTGAAACTCGTTCCTAAAAATAAGTGATTATTTAGTGAGGCATAGGAAGTCCATCAAAGACACAAACTTTTCCATCGCCTTCTGTGATAAGAAAAGTAGGATATTGTTCGATATTAAATTGATGACAGATGTTATAGCTTTCTGCGCTTAATTAACCTATTTTTACCAATCAATTGATGCGAATTTAAAATCTGTTTCGACGTTTATTAGCGTATCATCTTTTTCTTGTTCTGAAACTCTTCTTTGATACTCCACAAACAGCGAGTCAAATACTATCTTAGCCTGCTTGCAATGAGGACAGTCCTTGAGCTTAAAGAAAAAGAACCAAGGTTTATGATCTTTTGATCCCTCAGCTAAAAATTTAGTCAATGATGTTCCTACTGCGTCTTCGAAAGAGGTCAGGTTGAGCGTAGTGGGAGGACTAACTTTAATCGCTGCTGATGAAATAATTAGAAGCAACTGAGTGATGATTAAATACATAAATAATATGGATCTTTAGCTAGCTTTTAATATTGAGCTTTTTATGTGATATATGATTAATAAGAAGAATTTTTATTTACTAAATAAAAAAGAAAAAACTTTAGAATCATCGTTTTTGAACAGTTAATTATGTCTGTATTTTTTGTAAAAAAATTGTTTATCTATGTTGATTTATCTTTATTGTTTTACAAAACTAAATTTTATATTACAAAGTTATTTATAAAAACACGTATATTAGAGAATATAGTCATAAAAAAAAGATGCGCATATAGCTAAATTTACGCAAAATATGATTGAGAGTTCAAAAAAAATATATATATTTTTGCTAATGCATCTGAAAAATCAAGTATGACATGCACTGATTTATACGATTCTTTTTTTTTTACAGGAAATACAAAGCTTTAGACTCAAATTTGATATTAAAAACATTTTTAACTTTAAATACTATCATATGCTCGAAATTGATATTAATTTTCATGTATAATCTCTAATTCAATCAAATTAAACAAAAAAACGTACAAAAGTGACTTATGTCCATCAAAAACTTTAAAATATACCATGAAAATAATGAAATAGCCTTAAATATCCCAAAAAATGTTTATAGAGCACATCTCATAAATAAAAAAGTTTAGAAAAAAGAACTAAACTGATGTAAATAATCATTTAGAAACGGTACTTAAGTATAAATAAACCGTATATAGAATGTAGCTTATTTTCTAAGGCTATCTGAGGCATAATACTATATTTTAATAACATAATTGATTATGGTTGTAAATTGATGCATAGTAAGCCATCAGGAAAAATTGAGTTTTATGAGTTAGACAAAGATTATATTAATTTAGACTATATCAAGCGAGGTCTTTGGCCCATATGCAACTATTCTTGATTTGCCCGGCAATTCCTGTCAATCTCCACGTTTTTAAAATGCATGGAGATTTTTTCATATAAAAAAACTTTTCTATTTAAAGAAACCAACAATCAAAAATCAATAGACAACCGAGATGCATGGTAATAAGATCAAAAAAAGGTCCATAATTCAAAAATCTCGATAATTTTGCAAAACGAATGGAGAAAAGTTTATTCAGGCATTAAAGATTAGAAAAAGAAAAATCTAAACACAATCATTGAAAAATAAAGGTCTCATTCGACAATTGAGGTCTGGACCTGACTATCCTAGTCGGTTTCGGCAAGAACTCTGGTTTTTTCTTCAAAGATGGGAATAGGGGGGATATTCCTGCGGGTGACCTTGAAGAGCTTGGCGATGTCGTCCGCGCATAGCTTGTATTTTCTTGATTTGTTTCTGAGTTAAATGTAAGCTTTTGCCATTCTATCTTTTTTCGTGGAAGTTAACAATATATTATGATTGCGATTAAGTTGTGAACTCGACTTAAAAATAGCGACTCAACCAGAAAAACGGCTATTACCAAATCGCGGGTTTTAATTATTATAAACATACCAAAATGTCAGGATTACCCTCTTTCAACTTATTTTCTTGTTAATTCCGTCACTTTAATAGATTTTGAGTCTGAATTCTTTCAATTTAGTTTGAGTTGTATTTATCAAAAGATGCCTTAAAACGGACTTAAGAAATAACGATTTCGTACTAAGTCCTTCTTAAATATAATTCTTGCCCCATTCTATCTATTAAAAATCAAGAATGTAATTATTTAGTTTGTCTGATCGTTCGACTTTATCAAGATGTCCATGATGCATAAAATAAAATTAGAAAGCTTAATGGTACATTCAAATTTAGCTTATCATAAGTCTTACATATATTTAAGCTGTTTTGGGATTGTTTTGAAAAAAAACAAAAGTTTAATAAGACAATATCAAAGAAAAAAATGATAGACTAGATGCAAAAAATATAATGTTTTTGATTATTAATACACAAAAGCATGACAGAATATGTTAGAAAAACTATTTATATGAATTGTTTGTCCAGATATTAGCTCACGCAATATTTTCTGCCCAAAACATTTACAAAATTTTCAATACTGTAGAAAAACAGAGTAGAAAATCTAAATCTTAATGATAGCAAGAAGTTTATTGATTCTTTAAACTTAAGTCTCTTATTTTAATAAAGCTATATATGAAAGAAAAATGTTCTTAAATGTTTTTGTTTGTGAACTTGCTTCATAAAGACTTTTAATAACATCAAAATAATATTTACAAACAGAAATGGACAGAACACTCATAAATATTAGTTTTTCTTTTACAAGCGATTTTTGAAAAAAAAAAAATCAATAAAATGGCTTAAAATTAATTTTTCTAATACCTTGTCTGTCAAAATTATGAATGTACTTTATACAAATATAGATTAATAAGTATTATGCCTTTGAGTTAGCTAATCGAAAGAAGATACCTAAACGGTAAAGGTTACTAACTATCACATTACGAGATACAGAAAAAGATTGGAAAAGGCGGATTTTCCTAAGTCTACTAAGCCCGCAAATTCAAAGGAGTTACTAATGATGAGATAGGAGAAAACGTAGCAATAAAAATTATCAGCAACACAAAATAGTCATACAGATAGCTCGTAAGTGCGATTTTATGAAGTTTTAAAACGAGCTAAGTATTCTCAAAAGTCTTAACGGAGTCAAAGGTTACTTCATAAAATTGCATTCATATTGGACAGACTCAATAGCACACTACTTAGTTTTGGAAAAATGTACGATGGGGTCACTTGATAATCTAGTACAATATGCCATAAAAAGCAAAAAGTGTTTTTAGTTATAAGAAATACTTTTAGTCTTTAGATAAATGCTTAAAATGCTTGTAGAACTGCATTAAAAATGTATCATCAATCGAGAGTAACTATATATTAAATAAGCATAAAACCTCATAATCTTCTTTTTGACAAAAGTCTCAATCTAAAAATGATTGACTTCGGATTAGCGGTATGTTTAGATAAAAAAAAAAATTTCAATTGTCATCAAAAACTCGGAACTCCCATCTATATGGCTCCAGAGGTCTTATCTGCCAAATAGGGTCATGATTATTCTTTCGAAGTAGACATTTGGGCCACAGCTGTAGTTATGTAAAAATTTAAACACTCAGATATCTGATGGTATACCAAACTCATCATGTATAACAAAAATTAAGCAGGCCATAGACCTTTAGAGCCATACAATAATAATAGATAGATTTTCCTCAGTACAAACAGTCAAACTCAAAAACGAGTCAGCTTATTGACATTTTAAAAGCCATGTTTAATAAATAACCTAAAAAAAGGCCTCATCCAAAATATATCCTTCAAAATTCTTTGTTTAAAATTATCGAAGGTAAAGAAAAAAAGATAAAGGAACAGTTGTAAATTAATTTTTCAGACTATTTCACCAAACGTCGAAGATATCGTGAAGAATGGAGCAAAAATATTGACAAAAAAGTTATGAATTTAGATAATAATATTCTGAGATCTTTTAATATTGGTTACAAAGTATATGCTCATAAAGTTTTATATTTATAAGACTATGGACATTTTATTATGCTTTCTAACCTTACTCTTCATGCACTATTAAACGACGGCACTTTGGTTTCATACACTAAAAACTCTAAAAGGCCTTAACAAGAAATTTAATAGTTGATGAAGTACGTTTGGAACAATTATTTTCATTAAGAACAGTAAGGTATAGACTAGCTAGCTTAGTTGTAGTAGCCTGAATGCCATTTAATTTCAGTAGTAGCCATCTAAGAAGGAAACTGTTTGTTTACAAGACTCAGTAATCACACAGTACAGCTTTTTGGACGCCTCTAAGAGGAACAATATAAAATAAGTCTCGTTATAAATAACAATAAAACGAATTTTTAGGAGTTGACAATTTTACAAAAAAATAATAATTAAACCTATTGGAAAGAACAAAATTATAAATGCTATGAAGATATGATATGCTCATAAGATAGATAAATAATATAATACGCTAGATCAGCGCTGTAAATAATGCTCGATAGTTCAGAAATATCATTAAAAAAACACTAGTTAAATCGAAGAGCTAACGCCCCTAAATGATTTTTCAATTTTTTTTTATTTGAACGAATTATATATGATTTTATATATGAAAAACGTTGATTAGAGGCTGAATGTATCACGTTCATTGAGTGAACTTTTCATCATCGACAGAATGTCTGCGGAAATGAATTTTGCAGTCGTAAAGATTGCGCAAGTCCTAGTTCGAGGCATTTTCGATTAAGTTCAAGACAGAAAGCTTCTGACCGAGCTCTTCTTCCTTAAGAGCAAGTCTGCCCAATAAATTGTTCTTGAAGTTGAGAATGTCCTTGAGATTAGCAGTTGAGTTTCTTGAATGACCTGAGGGGAACATCACGAAGCCAGACTCAAATTTCTTTCCACCCTTGAGAGTCACACTGATCGAAGTGGGAATACCTTCAGGGTATTTATCATCATAGGTCTTACCACCGTGAGTGAAGGTGCACTTTGTCATCAAATCTCTTGTCTGTTTGTTAACCAATGCTTGATGGCCGTAGTCCTTAGGTTCGAGCATCAAAGCTTTCCAGACTTCGTCTAGATTTTTAAAGCCCCCCAAACGGTTGTTGAATTCCTTACTTTCGAAGGCTTTGCGAAGAATAGTGCTTACAATATAGACCATGGAGTGATCTGCGGACTGTCTGGTCGAAGGTGTCTTTTTGGCAGGGTCACCAATAATACCGAAAGCTGGTTCATAGGCAACGATATTGATGTTTTCGATATCTTCAAGCTTGTTGTTAGTGGTGAATTTGGAATCGAAAATCATCTTTTGAAGTCCCTCAAGAGCTCCAGCTGACTGATGTTCGTAAAGTCCAAGCTTGAAATGCATACCCATAACTGCGAAATCTTGACCTTCGTTAGAAACAGTGATGTTAAAGGGAGAATCTCCGTTGGTTTTTTCAAAGAAACGGAAGATCGATTCAGGGTTTCTAAAGATGTCCTTGGGACCCACGAATCCTCTGATGGCTCTCTTAATGCACATAATAGCAGCTTAGGTGCTGATGGCAGCTGAAGCTCCCTTAGAGTCACTGAGCTGCTTACCAGCCCTGATGGCTCTCCAAGGAATATAGTGAGCAACTAACATTCCGATAGCATGCTCTATAGCTAAAGGAGAAGCTCCGACAAGAGCTCCGTAGACGCAGATTGAAGCGATAGCTCCGTGAACAACATGGTCGATTTTGTAAGTTTTCAAAGAAAACACCTCGCAAAGTCTTCCTCTAATTTCATCTTGAAGCACCATAGCCTTGAGAGCTAGAGCTCCGTTGATGTTAGGATTGATATGAGCAGCTGCAATCACAACAGGATAGAAATCGTTGTGACCGAACTCTCCAGCTTTTCTTGATGCCTCATTAGCATATCCGAAAACAGTTCCGTTCGAGTCCCATTCTCTGACAGCTGAGCTGTTGGCCAAGATAGCTTTTTCAATAGGCACTAGCTGGTCGCTTCCGAAAACTTTAGCGTGCTCTAATTTGCTGCCCTTTCGGATTGGGAATTCGAGAGCCTAGTCTCTGAGGACGCAAGGGGCGTTGGTCTTAAGAGCGAGGGCAGAAAGACCGCAAATGACGGAGTCAGTGTGGAACATTTTGCTTCTCTCGAGCACCTGAGGAGCAGGATTTCCCTTTTCCAAGAAGTTAATAGCGTATTTAGCAAGCTCATGAGCCTGATTAGTGTCTTTCTTGAGCACAGTAGTAGAGAACAGTCTGGTTACGACTTTATTCATATCTTATAATTGTTGAAATCACTCCATATCTATATATCTCCATAAACGTAATCTTAATTTTTGACAAAATTAATCGTAATTACAATAAGATGGTCATATATATATATGCAAATCAGCGGATTAGAGGGGCCTGAAGGCTGTCCATTTCGATTCCTTAAGGATGATGGCTGGGCATTCGTGACTATCTTTCTATTCTTGACTTGTAGCGAGCCATTTGTGCAAACAATGATGAAAGAAACACAACACCGATGACTTAGACTTCTTCTTTATTGTTATTGCCTGATAAAACCATATCGCTTTTCTTTTTTAAAACATTTTTACGCTATACATGATAGACTCTATCTTTGGATCTACCTTTCGCTTGAGATTGCATACAAGAGCTATTCTGGTACTCTTGGCTTGAAAGATCATCAACATATGAAGAAGGTTCGTATCTTCATAAACTGTCAACATATGAGAATTGGCCTGCATAACCTATCCAGCTCTAAGTTTTTTCTCGCTAGAAAGATACTTCAAAGCAAATTCCTTGACTTTGATAACTCCTGTGATCTTGCTGCGATTTTGACTGTAGACAAGAATGTAAGAATAGTCATTTTTGTTAATTTTTTGAGCCATGTTGTCATCGATGATTTCTTTTTCTTACAACATATAAAAGTCTTTGGCGGGTATCATGATGCTGCTGACATCATCTCCTCTGAGTTCAATGGTCGAAGTCAAAAGCATCTTTTCAGTCTGATTTAAAAATTTCTGAATAAGCGAAAAATTACATCTTAGTTAAGGAAAGTAACAAAATCGGCGTGGTTGATTCTTTCATGCTTGTGAGTACCCAAAAGATAGTCAAGCAACTTGCCGATTGGATAGGAAAGTACCCAAGAAATCTTGATCATGACTGAGATGATTGGACTGGCATAATACGCGATGACTATTTTTTTAGGTCCAGTGCAGTAGGACATTGGAATAACCTCAGCCACGATAAGGACTATAAAAGTACTGAAGAGAATGGCAGCCCAGTCAGGCATAAGGTTGTGAATCACAAGAGGCAGTGATTCCAAAGCTATTGCATTGAAAATGAGAAGTGTCACCAAGAAGAGATGGTGATCATGAAGCACATCGAGAACACGCTCACCCATTCTTCTCTAGTTTTAGTCATTTTTCATGGTAAGCATCTAGAGTTCCATCTTGCTGATCGAAAGCATTCCTACGGCTAGACCTGAGCAAAATGCCCCCATTATTGATAAAACTGAATTCAAAAAGTGGTACTTATTGCCAGAAAGACATACTTCCAGAATTAAGGATCCGAAGGACTTGGGCGATGATGTTCGTGGGCTTAGTGCTATTCGTGATCATCGTGATTATCATGGTCGTCGTGATTGTATTGTTAATGATCATGATCATATGGCTCGTTAGAGTGTAAGGGCTAAGGATGTTCTGAGCGCAACAGAGGAGCGGGTTACTGAGCTGAGCTTAATGAGTGTATAGGTACATCTGTGTGGCTTCTGCGGCGAAGCAAATGATGAGAACAGCAACTGTTGTCCACGCAAATGTTTTGATCATAGTAATATCAATTGAGTTTAATTAATAATCCATCAGAACTTATTCATATTGATCTCCTCTATTTTGGCCTCAAGCTATTAGGTCTATTTTCGCTATTTCTCCAAATATTCTTCCATATTCTTCGTAGAATCGTTGTGCCACTATCTGGTCTACAGCAGCAACAGTCTCATCATCATCTAGAGCTCTTTTAACCCCTTAACTTTCATAGCCTTACTGTTGTGAGCCCTTATCTTCTGCAATTCCCCCTCAATTCCTGACTTTATTTGCTAGTCTGTGAGCCTCAGCTGTTCTTCTAGCTGACAGCATAGTCCAGGCATGAAGGGTGTACCCTTGGAGGAAGTGTTAGACATCCTGATTGCCTTACTTTTTGAAGAGTACATAAATAGTGCTGGCTGCAATCACTCAGCAAGCAATAATCGCAATATAAATAATTATGTAGTAGTTACGCACCAAGATGATGGCCGACTAAGAAATGGTGGCTTCCAAACGCAGGTTCGGACTCTTCAGTCAGCCTCCACCACTAGCAGTAGGAGATAATTCTTTTGCTCATACCACCAAAAGTATTTTTTTATTGATCAAGTGGTCCGAGGATAGGACGGTAAGCCTAAAACTTAGCCTCGTAATATGCTCGCAGGACCACCTCTTTCAGGCATTCGCAAGAAAGATTACATACAAGTACCTTCAAGCATATACCAAAATGACCCTTATAACGACAACTTTAAGATTGAAATCAAGTATCAAAACGCCATGCACAGGAAAGGAGAAATGCATTAGTGTGACTTCAAACTTACAAAAGCTAGCAAAACTATGTACTTCTAAAACTATTTAGCACTAATTCTGCCTATCCATATGCTGAATAAAAACAAAATCCTCAAAAAAAAGCTAGAAAAAATGCTTAAGGAAGAGTCTATACTGAACCGGCCAATATCACGAGCAATCCTATGACAAAAGTCGACAGAAGATTGTTCAAAATAGGAGCTCATTAACCTGATCCTTTCGATCGACCTAAGTAGATAGCGAAACAATAGCTAAATGTCTGGAAAAGTAAGATTATTCACTAAAACATGTTCAAATCAATGAGTCACGGCAATAAAGCTTTCACTAAAGATAAAATTCAATACGGTCTTGACGATAAAACTAAATCAATAATAGCTCAGAAACGATCACATCAATTAGTAAATAATAGCATGATCAATCACGATACTAAGTTTAAATTGGCCAGAAGAGGACATGGAGATGCTATAGGAAGATATCCAGAGTGGGACGGTTCAAGAAAGAGAGTTCAGACTGAAGCTTCGAGAACTAGTACTACAAAAACAGGAGAAAGATAGAGTTGGAAACCCAATCGAGGACATTTATCGCGTCCGACTCCTTCAGTGAGTCTCATGGCTAAAAATATGAGAAAAAAAATGTGATTTTAACCATCATCTCAAATATTTTTTCATAATTACAGGCAAAATGCTACCAACAATCTTAAAAATGCTATTTTTTCTAAATATTTTTGCCATTTTATATGTGTTGTTAAGTAGATTGAATGTATGATGTTTGAGGTTTGTCGATCAATAATAGCCTGCGGTATTTTCTTCATGTTCTCGCACAGTAGATCTTGCGGCAATTAATGAAGTCAGGAGGATGGCGATTACGATTGGTGCGTTATACTTGACTTTGGGAGGCGTGTATTAAGGTTCGTAAGGGTTTGAATAAGCGATTTTGGGGAACTGGGAGAAAGTAGTCTGAAGGGCGTAAGTTAGGTAAGGACTAAAAGGCGAGTTAGTAGCTAAAGACCGATAGCTATTGTAGAAAATGGTAGCTACTCTGTTGTATCTCTGGAATATGCCCTGCATATATTAATATTATCATAAAACAACATCAATCAAAATATTTAGACAGTACTCAAAAAACTGTATGAATTAATTGCAAAAAACCTAAAAAAACACTTGAAACTTGTATTATTCGAATGATAGGTATCTCTATCACAATTTATTTTTGAGTATAGCGAGTCCCATACCTCTCAGAGTCTGTTCATATTCCTAAAACTCCTTATCATATAGCGATTGAAGTCTAGTCATTCTTTTAAGCACAAGTTCCCTTCTGCCGAACTATAGCTACTTTTCGATGACTTTGCGTTCTTATATGAGTCGTCTGGCACCTTCGTACTTAGTCTTTGTTTCGAACCAGTTAGTTGCTCTTGAAATGCCTTCAATTTTCTTAGCGTATTGTTCGGCGTCGTTGTACTTTTGGTTGATTTTTATCCCTTTTTCTATTACGTTCATCAGTTGTAAAAACACTAAAATTATATAAACTCTTAGTGATGTCAATATTCATCAATATATAAAAAAAATTACATCAAACAATATTAATAATCATCAAACATTTCAAAAAATTTCATACAGCTTCTTAAAGTAAGATTTTTTTAAAAAATAAATAAAACATCGTATTATATTTAGACTTTATACGATAAAATATAAAAAAAATAAGCCTTCATAAGAATCATTTAGAAGCAAAACTTATTAAATTAATTTTGCCAATAATTTTTATTGTGCTCTACTTCGAAGATGTGCTTATACTTAAATCGAAGCGAATTTCTTTTAATTATAATAAAATGGAAAAAAATACTTTTAGAATTCTCCTTTTGCTGGCCTTAATCAGTATCTGTGCCAAAAGTGAGACTGTTGGTTTCTTTACTGGCTTTCCGATGAGCAAAAATCTGACTGATAGAGCTAATACAGTCTTAAACAATCTCAGAGCAGCTCTCAATAATCTCTTAACTTGTGATGACAAACCAGGATTCCCGACGACAGATAAAGTAAAACTTTTTGAGTCTCTTAGAGACTAGCCGGGCTATAGGTACAGACACTCGATATACGCGCTAGCTGCCTCTTTCTTGGGTCAGAACTAAGTTCAAGAAAGAGAAAACAGAATCAACAACATGATGCACAACACCTTCCACGTGCTTAACGAAGTCCGCAGATAGTTCCAAGCCTGGAATAATGTAATCGCAGGCGGCAATAACGTTGTAATCGGTGATAAAAACTTCGTGATTGGAAACTCGAACGTGTTAGTCGGAAACAACAACTGGCTGTTCACATCGGATGCTAGATCTACTAGAATTTAGCAAGGAGTGCTGCTTGTTGACAGATTCCTGATCGAAATCGAGGTTTTCATGAGAAATAACAAAATAAGATAAGTGATTCACTGCCTGTCTACGAAAGATAGAAACGATATGTCTAATAGAGTTTGGAATCAAACATCGAGTAGAAGCAGAGTAATTGTCTGATAAGATTCTTGTTTAGTTTAATCATAAACTGAGTATTTATAACTTTGATTCGATTCATAGAAATTCTAATAATACACACACTGACATAAAAGTTCGTCTTTTTTCTCAAATTAAATATTAGAAGGCCATAAGTATTTTTTAAGATAAAATTTCTCATTTTCATGAACATATGAGCTTTTTCGTTTCAACTTTTTACATTAATACAAAACAAGCTCTATTATTGTTATTCTTATCAAAATTTTGCTAAATACTAAAGCATTACATATATTTGATAATACCGTATGTATTTAAAGATTATTAATTGCGCTAGTATTTTAGCTAATCATGAGGTTTTCTAGCAAATCGCGACTATCTCCAAATTATCCACATATACAACTTACTTTTCGCTAACTTAACCTTCAATACTAAGTGAGTCACCTCCTTTGAAACTTTTTACCAACTAGCAGCTTGAGTCCAGTCTTGTGAGAGCATGCGACCATTTATCACAAGCTTTTGCGAACAAATCGTATCTATTTATTTCTTTGTTTTCTCGTTTATGAACCAAGTATAGTTTTCCTTAAGAACTTTTAGAATCGTTAGTTTTCCATGTGCAAGAGGCAACCAGCCCATATAGTCTACCTGAAAAACTAATCGAATAGTTTTATTGTAAAATCAAATTCTTATTCGAATTATTAAGCTGAAAGTTTGAAAATTAAGTTGCGATGACCCTAAAATCAGGAATCTAGAATGGCTGATAATTAAGAGAAAATTCAATTTTTTTCAATTTTTTAGAATTTTATGTTTGTTTGTTGACTATTTTAATAGCGTCTCCGATCGCTAATTTTGATTTCAACAATTCTGATTATAAAAATACCATAAAATTTTGTTGCTTAGGTTAAAAAAGACTCATACTTTCTTTAAGTTTATTAGAAGAATCATATATTTACATTACGATTTTTTGTTAGATGGCACCGTCTGGAATAATTGATACAAATATTGATTGAACATTTGAAACAATCGGGCACACGATGTCTTTACAAGGACTGCTAAGACCATAAACAGTTTTATGTGATTTAGGTTTATCGCTGAAAAGTAGCTAGGCTTTAAAACTATTGATTTTTATCGCATTTTTATCTTATTTTTTAATTATGAAACGCATGATGCCTCCAATCGGAACTTTGTGACCGAGTAATCTGCTCTAGAAAAATGGTTGCGAAAAGGTATTGAGTGTGAAAATAAGTCTTTCTTCATGAATCATTTCTGATTTTGTGTCGATTATTCTCACAAAAATATTGTCTAGCTAGTCTTATCTGTTGATAGTTACTCTGACCTATTACAAAAAGTTAGTTCCGATAGGAATATCTTGAATAAATATGATTTCACCGGATTCACCTTTTTTAAACATGGATTATGCCAAAGGTTTAACTTATAATTTATGTAAATTTGTATCTTAAGAAATGCCTTGACTTTTCTAAAGTGAATTTTTGACTAAGTTTGATGTGATTTCTTTAGGAAGTCTTTAAACCAGAGTGATTTATGCTTTGAAATTGTAAATATATATTTAATGACCGTTTCCCCCACCATTACGATACACAAATTGTAGTCTACTGCCAGGTTGAATTTAAGATTGAAGCTAGTTTTATCCTTTATTGAAATTAATCAGCGTTCTTTAATGTGGCACCAATCCATCAGAGATGGAATATGTCTTAACTACTTTTCCTCTCATACTTACCTAAAGAAACACTTCTCCTTTTTGATTTCCCCAACCTTGATCGTTGCTTTAAAAACTCACTTGAATATTTTTAACCCCCATGATTCCAATATACAAGGGGTCAAACAGTGGCTTATTTTCATAAGTTTAATCTCCATCGTACAATTATTCATTATAAAAAGAATGAACTATTTATTTAGCAGGAACTACTAAATGATTCTTTTCTCGACTATCTTTTTGGTTGATTATAGAACCTTGAGGCATCCATTCAGTCGTAATAGCTCCAAAATAGTCACCTTTTTTAGACTCTAACATCTTCATTTATCCAACTCTGCTATATCCAAAGTTCAGTATATCAATGCTGCTCAAATTACGAGTATGCTTCTCTATAATACTTTATGATTTTGTTTTTTATCTAATCGTCGAGTATAATGGATCTTTAAGTTCATGGACTAGCAAAGATTGCCCCTCGCTAATCAGGAAACCTTTGAAAGGTATCGAAGAAACTTTTGAAATATTTCCTTAAAGACGCTACTTTAAAATATATTCAGAGTCATTTAATTATCTTTTTTTTCTAAAAATAGAAGCTTTTTCTTTATTGGGTTAAAGCCAAGCATTGATTGTGGAAGTAGGATTCGATAGAGAATCAATACCAAACGCATTAACAAAATCAAAAACCTATTATGGAAGACAATTTCGATTAATTAATTGATGAGTCGTCACAAACTATGAATAAGGTAGATATTTTTGATAAGATACCGTAGCAGTATTTTATATAGAGCTATTTTATAAATTTCTATAAAGGGGCAGGGCCAAAGCAGCTGAAACTCCTCCTGCTAAGAAATTTCCGAAACATGAACCCAAAATAGGAGAAAATAGACCATTTGAAGATGATTTTTGTTTCTACTTTATGTCGAATATTGGTACATATTCCATACCTTGTTTGAAACTAGCAAAGGATTCGATCTAATTTTTCAAAGCCTATGCATATATTTGCTGATTAACCAATACTGATTGACTCGAGTACTCTTTATCGTCTTTATGAATCTAAATGATAGATGTTTCAGCAGGTTCTGCTTGCATAAACCAAGCACATTAAGAGAATCTTTTGTGGTCTAGCTCTGAGCATTAGGGTGTTTTTCTGGCTGTTTTCTTAAATTCGTTGTGAAATGGCATATTGCTTGTGTTTCCCATAGAAAAATATTTAAATCTATATTCTTTTGATCAAAGTTTCTTTGGATAAATAGAGAAATATATTTTATTGTAAAAGTAATTAAAAGTATATTTTAGTTTATCATGCTCAGACGTAGATAAGTTTTTCAGTGACTTGATAATAAGCCTAGACCAATATTTTTGGGAATCTTTTTTTGAGAATAAACCTGACTTTTTCCATTTCTTGACCTCTAGGGTTTTCATTATCTTAATAAATATATAAATACGAGCAATTTTGAGTTTCTAAAGGTTTGACCAGTTGGCTTTTGTTAGATCCTCGAAAGTTTATAAAGTCATTCTATACTGTTCTTTGTTAATTTTAAAATACATATGGTCAATATTAGTAAATTTAGCCAGTTGCACTTGATAAGTTCGCTCCAAAATTGTTACGAAGGATTTCTTTTACACTCAGCTGTATATTTTTAGATATACCTATATCGAGCTATTAAAGTAACGGCCATTTTGCTGATCTGATACTCACGATAGCCCGATCCATATTGCAAGGATTATTTCCTATATATATTGAAATATACTTAAAATGATTTTTTTCATGAGAGGCCAGTTGGCTTCAGTTAAATTTTTAACGCCTACTTATGAGATTTAGTTTCCAGCTGAATAAATATTTTGATACCTAGCTCTAGAGTCATTAAATTAGGCATATTTAGCTCTCGAAGAGTGAGGCATGTTTTATCTGTTAACTCACTTCGACTCATTTTTATTGACTGAAGCTGTCCTAACCATCGTGCCTGTTTCAAAAAATAACATCCTTCATCTTCAATTCTATTTCTATATTTATTTTGGTAAGTTCGGTAGCAATATCTCTCAGATGCATCTGAGTTTAAATCAATGTTTAGCAGATTTGGCCACTTGATTTGAACTAAAACTTTGATGCATTCGCTATTTAGCCTACAGTTTTCTACTTTATTATCGTCTTACTTAAAGCTATCGTTTACAAGCATTACCATTATGATTTTTTCAATAAACTTAGTCCTTCAGAATCAGTTGAAATCTTGCCTGAATTAAGGAGATCGTACCAAAATAGATATGTTTTAGCTTTAGCCATTTAAGTTTCAATAAATATTTATAGTCTTTTGACTTCAATCCTTGATTATTGGCTTAATACTAACAAATATACCTAAATTTAGTGATTACAAGTTTGACCAAGGTTGCTTGTGGAACAAATATTTCAAACTTTGTATGTCGTTTTTTTCTATATTTAACTAAATGTACCAAAACTAATCGATTTAAGCTCTTTCCAATTGCTAAGGACTAATTGCTAGTCATTATATTAACTTTTATTTTCAATTTAGTTCTACTGTTAGACTGATTTTTTGCTACTATTTTTGTTTGATTTTTATTATTAGTCGCCTGTTTGACAATTTTTGTTGGATCCATTCGGCTAGCCATTTATTTATTAACCTTCTCCTAGGTTAACTAAACTAATTTTCTGACTTTAATTCTATTACTAATCTTTTTCTTCACTTTAATTTTTGTCTGAAGCTTAACATTATTCATCTTAATCTTAATATTAATATTAATCTTAGTTTGAAGCATACTCCTAATCTTCTTAATTCTGATTATCATCACAACACTCTTCTTAGTCATTTTTTAGAGAAATAAAGTTTTAATTAAAGCTTATTTGTTAAAGCTAGGGCCAGTCACCTTTGAGAATACATTTATATGCTTAATCATAGATTTAGCAGCCATCTATTTTATCACAAAAGTACTCAGCTATAGCTTTTTAAGACGAGGCCATTGACTTTGACTCAAAAACTCACAGCCTTCTTGTCCAATTTTATTGTAGCCTAAGTTTTAACAAATATACTTAAGTTTAGGTGCGATAAATTTTTCCATTTTGCCTTGATAAGACTCGCGCATCCCTCAGATCTTATTTGGTTGCTTTCTAAATGACTCAAAAATTACCAAGATTGACAATAAGTAAGTTAGGATAGTTAGTGAATGACAGATATTTGCACTCATAGACGTTGATATTATTTTTGGGAAGTATAATTTCAGTTATGTTCTTTACTTCAACGAATTGTGCTGAAAATTCATCTTCTACTTTACTTGAATCAATCAGTTTGCTAAAATATTTGAAAATATTCTAAATTTTAACCTAGTTTAATATAATTTCTTATTTCCAATGTTAAGATATAATTTTTATTTTTTACTCTACCGATTTGGCTGATTTCAAAAGCTGATTTCCAATCATAATCTACAGTTGACCATAAGTGTATTAAGTCAAAATAATACCTTATCCTTCGGCATTTTTCAAAGATTTAGTGTAATGTTGTTTGTAACTCTATAAATCTCCCAATTCTAAGTGACAATATGCCAACATTATTGATGCCAAGATAGTTTTTCGAGAATCCTATAGTTTTAAAAATATTTTGATTAGTTCTATGAAGATTTGTTTTGCTTATTCAACTCGCTAGTTAATGACCAAGTGATAGGCTTCATTAAATGAAAAATTGGCTCTTATTTATTTAATTTTACGAGTTTAGGGCAAACTATCAATTATCTTTTTTATCCACTCATTTATCAGTAAAAAGTCTTAATATTGTTCTTTGATAAGATAACAATCAGCGAGTTGTGTCATGAAATTAAGCTGTGTTTCATTGTAAACGCCTCTAGTAATATCTAAAAAGCTTCCAAAACTTTTAATATTAGCCTTATTTGATTAATCGTTCCAGACTATAATGATTGTGTTTATATTGTTAAAGTAGTAGTATAGGTTGGCAAGCTTGGGTGCGTAAGTTCCTATACCTGTGATTCCATAAAATTCTAGAATATATTCTTACATAAATTTTTGAGGTTATGCCAACTTCAAACTATCGAATTTTTACAAAAATTATATCATAGATGGCATTTCTTTCTACAACTCGAATAGTTTCAAGAAATATGTAAGTGCTACTGCTTTGATTTAATCCCCATATGATGATTTTAAAGTCTTCATCATATACTTTCCTAATTATTTCCGGCCTAGACCGATTCTTCTTACAACAAGATTATTTATCAATCCTTGAAGCTCAGAATTGAGACAAACTAAGTTAGTTGTAGTCAATTTTATTTTTTTAGTTTTCTAACTTAATATTTCTTACAAAACTTTTCCATAAGATCGAACTGATTCATCTACGATTTAAAAGTAACTATTGACAATACTTTAAGAAGCCTTGACTACTTGCTATTTTCCTGGTTTGTTGAGCTAGAAACTTCTAGAAATTAGTTGGTTAAAATCTTTATTGAATTCCTAATAGTAATTGTGTGTAATTTTTATTTTTGAAAATATGATAGAACGACTCAGCTAATACACTTTGTGAGCAAAAAGATAAGCTGCGGCATTTGTTTGCAAGGTAAGCTGCAACTCTGCAATTACTTCGTCATCTAATGCTATTTTCAAAGTGACATCAGAAATAGGGATTTATTTGTTAAAGCGACTTTATATTTATATGATCTTGAAATGATTGCTACGAGAGTTGCAAAAACGAATGATGTCTTAGATAGTAAACAAAATATCCTAAATATTTAGGAAAATGCATTTGCCTCTGACCATGTCAGAAATTGTAAAGTCGATTTCATCTTTTTTGGCTAAAATCTACTTAAGTTTTTGTTTGTATTATTACTACTAACTATCTAGTCTTTAGGCAATAGTTTTTCCTTTTTTATCACCACTTTTGACATTTTTGAAAAGCATTTTTTATTGAATACGCATCATCGCTTTAGGATTAGGATTGTTTGGATAGTACTTAAGACCAGCTTTGTAGCCTATGCATCTGGTCAAACAACAGTCTTATATCAACTATTATAAAAAATGTTTTTTGTTGCTGGCAATCTAGGCCACTGAAACGATAATTTTTTCAAGTTGCTAAGATTTATTCGATTAATTCAGTAGATATTTATATTTTATAGGCTTATAGTCTTTATCTTTTTTTACAAGTTTTTACAATTTTTTCTCAACATCAGAATCATCTTCAGATAGTTTTTGTCCTGGAGGGTATTTTTGAGAAACTGCGCCTATAACAAAGCTCTTCATTTTTTATATCTAATCTATACCCGTGCCATTTGCTTAGCTTTTAAGGCATGACTTAATTAAATAAACGATAAGCACATAAATGCCATCTTCTATAAAATTACAGGCCTCTCGAGATATTTGAGCAACTAACTCGACTTCTTTCATATCGAAATCATATTTGAGTTATGTCAGACTATTTTAGTGCTTTTTCATACACTCATTCATAAAACTTATGAATTGTTCTGACTCCTTCTTAATGGAACCTATTTCGAACTGTATTCTTTATGCGTAGCTATCTACATATTTCGCTATATGCTATAGCTTTATAATTTTTTAAAGACTTTCTTTCTCGTGATAACTGTAACTATTACTCTCAAAACATCTTATCGAATAAGGATTTATATAGTTTCTACTAATAGCTTTACCTTTTTTGATTATGTTAGCTGAAGTATGGTAAATTCTAGACAAAGAGGCTTCCTTAAGCGTTTTTCCGGAAACACTTCCAGCAAGATCGACCAGATATTGCGAATTTATTTTATCTAATTATAACAATTTTTACTTTAGATCAAACTTTTCTATACTGTTGTAGTGAACATACTATTTACTAATTATTTTTCTTCTTTTGTTTCCTGTTAAGTTTATAGCTGAATCATAACCTTAACAGTTTGCTAGGCAAGTTTTTTCAAAGAACTTTCATTGTATGTGATGCTGGAGAACATCTATTCAAGAACCTTTGTAGCTTAAAATCCAGATATGTCTATTTTTGTCGGCACTAGACTCTGATTTTCAGATACTCTAGGCTTACGTTTAGCAGCCTGACTATCCCTTAAATCTGCAAGAACTCCTTTGCTTTTTCCTTTGCTTTTTCCCATGTTTTACTTATCTGAGTTGTCTACCTTATTGCTTGCACCCCGGCTGATCTTTACAGGGAGCTCGTTGTTGATTTCTAAATTTTCTACTAGTCCAGACTAGTGAGGAGCAATCACTTGTTCGGCTCCTCGAGCTTCACAGCAGCTTCCCATTTTCTTGATATTTAAATTCTAATAGAAAATCACACATTCTAATAAAATTAAAATAAGTATTAAAATAAATAAATGTAATTATTTGCATATATTTAATCTAAGGGTATCTACTCTCATATTGATATGATTTTTCAAAGGTATGGATTTAAGTTTATTCAACTAGCTAAAATCTAATATTTTAAGAATGCAGAGAGATAAGGCATATAATATAGTGAATTCAAATGTAGCGCGTGCCTATCCTATAGGAAAACAACGACATCAATAGCTAAGTCAGCTCATAAATGAGATAAGAACCCTTTCAGCTTTAGTTCATCGTCAGCAAAATCCGTAAGAAAGACAGCATGGTCGTCAACTATCAGGGCATCATCGAGTGTGGTCAGTTAAATTTCTCACATTCTCTCACTCTTTTATACTCGATCGTTGCAGCATAGCACTGGACGCTAGTTCAGGGTCAGCATACTGGCATCAGTCAAAATGCAGTCCAGAACAACTCACAACTTGTATGGAATTTTCCTTTTGAAGTCACATTTTAATCAAAACAACCAACAGGATGGCCTCAAATGGTTATAGTTCTTTACGGCAAAGATCTTTTCGGAAGATCAATAGCTAAAGGTTATGCTAATCTTCATCTGCCCGTTGCAGCTGGAAGTCATCAAAGAAAAGTACCAGTTTTTGAGACCATACCTGCTTCCAGTGGAGCCACTTGTTGCGCTTGGCTTCTTGGATACATCCACGAACTGAAACAGCCTTAAAAAGTACTGCTTTAGAACGATGGAGGACGCTAATGCCTTCAGACTAGAACTCTAGGGCATCTAAATTTAAAAATGTAAGTAAGAAGGTATAATTTTTAAAAGCTGGGCTATTAGTGATTGTTTATTCACGTTCAGTTATAAACATTTGTTAATTTTAATCTTTGAAATGTGAAAAAAATCAAAAAATATTTTCTTTTATATTTTTTTTTATGTTGAACTCTTAATAGGATCACTAACGCCATTACTTACGCAATTTACGCAACATATCGAAGCATAAATCTACTCTTGTGGCCTTCAAAAGAGAAGTTTGTTTTTCTGGAGACAGAAAAGGATTCATTATTTTTTACTAAAGCATCGATGTAGGAATCATACAGTCCTATACTAAGGCATTTGCTTGCAACATTTTCAGTTTTTCAGGAACTAGTCCAGACTTATCGATAGCAGCTGCAAATTTTAGATCACTTTCATTGGCAGTTTGGGCTGGAAATAATAAAGTTTAGTTGGAAAAGAATTTCAATCGCTTGAGAGAGGACATGTACTGAGCTCCACTTGCCGAACTCTCTAAATCAACAGAACTATATAGATATATATTTACCATATTGAGATTAGATTCCCGGGAAAGAGAACTGGAAGTTTAGTCGAACTCGCAGTTATATGTGTAGCTGAGATCAAACTGTAGTCTTGCGAATATCCAGGTGCAGTAATAAAGCATAAAGAAAGATCTCCAACAAGCAAGGGCTTAAGATCTCCCTGATTCTCTACCGTTAGTAGCTGTTATTGTTTGACTGGAGTGAATGTCGATTTGGCATGATTGAGTAGTGTGTGTGTCAATTTACAATCAAAAAGTTTTTATATTTAGTTAACATGAGGCAAAAGTGTTTCTGGAGTGTGCTGAGGAGCAGGCATCAACATGGCTGATCGTGTGGCTGGGTCTCTGATAAGATAAGCTGTTTTTTTATTGATTTACAGATATATTTTTGTTTGATGATTTTGAGAACAAGAGGGATTATGGTATGCTTTGCCATCGAGTACTGACCTGACATTCTTGATTATTATTCTATACAAAATCTTTGCAAATATTTAAAGCGTATGTATAACTCTATGGTATGGCTATATGCAAGCAGAGTATTATAATTTAAACGACATGGACGATACCTATCACCGTCCTAACTCTTTTCGTCCCCTTCCTCGCAAGAAAAATAATAACCTTATTGTTTCTGTATCCATCGAAATCCCTTTTGCTCCCAAACTACCGCTCTCCTATCGCTCGCAACAACTTTCGACTCCCTGTTCACCTAACAAACTCAAAAAAAAGCATAAAATAGCTCCGACTCCTATGCCTGACAAACGTACCAGCTACTCATCGCACGTAAATACTCTGAGAGACATTCCTTCAAGGAAAAAACATACAGCTGTCGTCTCACATCCGCATACACCTCGACCTACTCAACCAGGCAGAATTAGCGATCTTTCGCCAAAAAAAAGACCACTAACTTCAAGGAAAACACAAGGAGGACATGTGGTCAGAAATATAAGCATTTTAGAGCAAGTAGCCTCATAGTAGGACAGCATCATTCGTTACACATCCAACTCAGGATAGATACTGAAAAATCCAACTATACAAAAACTTATGACAACCGTTTCTGAAGTGGATCTCGAATAAATGAGAATGCTATCCGGACGAGGAAGATAAGGTAAAGAGCAACAATTGACAGTCAGAGCTACTTAGATACTTCGAACTGCATGTGCAAAGAAAATACAAAGAGCTTGGCGAAACTACAAGACACGAAAATTGATAAGAAGTTATAGTAACGATATAAGACGCAAAGATATCAAGGGACTAACGTAGACAAAAAGTTCGTCAGTCGGCCTGAGGTTTAAAAGAAAGTTAATATAAGAACCAGTAGTATACGAGAGTGAACCTATACAAAAATAAGAAGAATAAGGGGTAAATAGCAGCAGTTCTGTTTTGAGATTCCAGTAAGAAAGCATGCAGCGTTGGTAACAGATGATTGAGTAAATAAAAAATAAAAGGAATATAGAGGCAGCTCTTTAGATTTCAGAACAAAAAAGACACTAACTACAAGAAGAACTATACACTATCAATCCGAATAAAAGACTTGGTCTGCTTAACATTGAGACTCCTCGATCTGTTTAGAAAGATTCTTAGCGGGGCACTCCTCAAGGCAAGTAGCCCAGAAAAGGCTAAACTACAAGCGAAGTAGCAAGAAGAGAACGCGTAGCCTACTTCTAAAACTAAATGTTAAAGATCTAAAATGACCTTTCAGATATCAGTGTGCGCAGTTCCAGCAGCGAGGAAGCCAGGTAGATGTAGTAACTCTAGAACATAAAACTGAGAAAAAAACTAGAGTTGTTTAAAAATCATCTGCCCTAAATGCAAATTTATTCAAGCAATACGCAAACTAATACGAATACAAGCAGAATTGATATCGTTTCTATCATGGATCAAAAAAGACAAGCATAACGCAACAAACCTGCCAAATTTTTTGCAGAAACACAAGGAAAAAATTCTGATTAATAAGCAAAATTAATAAGCAAACAGGGTCTAACTATCTAAAACGTTGAAAAATAGCTCTAAAATTTGCCAAAAACTGCAGATTCGACATAGGATGTAGCAAAAATGAAGAAAACTCGATTAAAAAAGGCAAATTAGGTTTTAGAAGAGATGATCGATTAGTAAGAGCTAGTAGTATTGCCTGTTGGCCCATGGTTAAAATCTTAAAAAGACGATAAATGGCTATAAAAACTTTAAAATTGCCTTGAGTACTCTGAAGATATGCTAATGTGTTTACTGTTGGAATAGCTTGTGCTCTAAAATCTGATATAGGTTGCAGATTCCTAGAAATTGATAACCTGTGTCAAGGATATATACGAAAGAACCAAGGTAACTCTCATTCAACTTAGGTAAGCCTGCCCTAACAAAGGCAAAAGCAAAATTCTAAGGAATCGTCACGAATCAAAGTTCTATTCGAGATTACTTGAACTACTTCATAAGTTATCTTCAAGGTACTTTCTCTGACATTCAGAATAGGGTCTTACTGTAGGTATATAGCAACAGCTGAACAAACCTATTGGTCCATCTGCCTTGGATGTTCTAAAATATTTTAGAGGCTAATAGGTGGCTTATGACCCTGATAATGAGTACATAATGAACATATAAGTGTTCAATAGACACTGGGAATATGCTAACACTCTAATATATTTTGATCAGAAGTACGATGATCCCAACAAATAACAAGAAAGAGTGAATTATCTTAAAAAACTTACAAAAATGTTTTACAGAGCTATTTTCGATTGTCTCAACTAGTCTCTAGAGCTGTAAAGAGTCTATGGATTGAGAGGCAAACCTTATCCGTGGGGAACTCAGAAGGTAAAAAGTGCTCAAGTAGACTTAAGTGTATATATTTTTTAAATCAGGCAAGCATTTTTCGTTCGTTTCAAAGGGTAATTCGTTACTCTATGATTTTCTGCGGTGTTCTTTTCGCAGACAAACAGCATAATATCGACCCTGGAACTATTGCTTAAATACAACAATAAAATCTTATGAAACTGGTGCTTTTTTAGGTAATTTTTATTTAATAAAGTTCAAAGATGATGAGGTTCTATGGCTTTTTTACTAGGACGAACTAGTAGACGTCAGATTATAGATTTGTCAGCACATTTAGCAATAGTTGCTTAGATAGATAGCCCAATAGCTGTTCTGATTTATATATTTTTAATATACTTCTAGTTTAAATGCACCACCGGCCATCCCTTGCTCAAAAAATCAAACAATAATCAATCTAAAATACCTAACTACCTCTTCCGCTCTCTCTGACGACAAGAACATACTCGTTCGCAAGCAATCCTACTGATCTTTTTATAAAACAGCTAAGGCGAATACACGCACTCGTCTAAGTTAGCAAACTTATTACTGACGCCAATACACTTCTACTAAATGCTACTCAGAAAGAAATAGTTCAAACTATAATATTTAAAAATCAGAGAGGATCTCCCAAGGCGAAATAACTCAGAGAAAGAGCACAAAAATATGTAGAGATAGTCGAAAAGTCAACCAGATATAATAACGGATACTTAAATTCATAGTAATATATATAAAAAGAGGCAAAAAGCAAAGATATTAGAAATCATAGTAACAATACACCTAAGAAAAAAAGAGTCAATACTAGCGTAAGTAAAACGAGTCATAACAAAAATACTAAACCAACAGATAAGTCTAAACCTCAACAAACAACAAAACAGCAATAAAAAAGCAAACCTAAAATAGTTTCAGTAAAAAAACTAGATAGCCTTAATAGTAGTCCTTTTCGTAGTCGCCCCAAAGCACAAGTAACGGATCGTTCAAGCAGCAAACAGCATAATTTAACGTCAATCAGTAGTAAACAAAACGAATTCACATCAATAAACAGTAGAAATCAATAGACCAGCAATAGTAAGCATTTTTAAAAGATGATTTCGCAAGAATAAAAAAATCCCAAATTAGTATACAAAATAGCAGCTAGACCGATACTTAGTCCAAAAAAGAACAAAAATACTTAAGTTTCTAAGCCTATCTAAGTAGATTTAAGAGATTTGGTATCGAAGACGATGCAAAATACTCAGCAGTTTAATTCAATGCTTAGACAACTACATCATAAGTGATTTTTTAATTATATGATAACTAACACAAATGTATCATTCATATATTTTTTTAACTCAGCTGTGTATCTTAACGATGCCGTCAGCTCCACTACTGCCCAGAAATCCCTCCATTATACACAGTCCTGTAACTCCAGTCTCGTACTTCGTTTGATGCACTCCCTTGAGCTACTATACGACCCCAAAAGTCCTTAAATCTATTATACTGACATCTCCCTTAGCTTGACCCGCCACTACCTACCATCCTCGCACTGCCAAAGCAGTCACTGCACTACCCAGCTAAACTTTTCTTTGCATAGATGAACTGGCATAATCAAAAAATCTTAAAGCTGAGTCTTAGCAGCCAGCTAATATTAATTTAGTATCTTTTGAGTATGCTAGTTTGTTTATTTGGAAACAAGCCGCCTATCTCGTATCGTAAAGGCCTTTTTTGCTGTTTTTGTTGTCCCCTACACCTATGAATAAGTTTTTATCAGTTTGAAAAAGATACTTTTGCACAAGTTTTCCATTCGTGTTCCAAAGATGTATACGGGGAGCCGAAGAACATCCTGCTATGAAAGTGTCAGAATTGATCCAACTGACTCCATTTTGCATAACTTAATTATTATCAAAATACACTGTTTTTCTATAAATTCGCCTGAAAGTTTTAACTAAAGGCCTCCTGTACCTGCACTAATACCAAAAAGTCTAATCACTCCATCTGAACTGCTGCTCAAAAGCTGCTAAATATATGATTTTTTACCCCTTAGAGTAAGGAAAGTTACCAGATAGTTTGATCTTAGTCACAACCACTCGGCCAGCTGCCTCTCCACTCAACACCTTTCTAGTTGACTGCCCAGCTCTTAATGTCACCCTCTATGCCTGCACTGAAAAGCAAATTCTAATTCGCAAAGGCAGGATTTGGGCCAACTGTCATTGAAAAAACTGGTCCTGTATGCTTTCTCAAAACATTTTTTGGCTCAGGATTTTCTTAATGAAGCAAATTTTCTACGCTCCAAATCTTAATCAAGCAATCTTAAGAAGCAGTAGCCAAGAGTTGTTAATTTGATTTGATATTTGCAAGAGACGTTATTACGTCCAGATGGGCTCCTACTGCCTTAGAACTAGTGATTTTTTTGTGTTTTCCTTTGGGCTCGGGTAGACTAAAAGCTTGGACAGGCCTAGAAGGCTGCTGATGGAAAAGGTCCATATCCTTGATGATTCTACTTTAAAAGTTTGCTACTATTGTAGGAAATCATTGTGTGTATTTTAGACCTTGCTTTCTATTTTAAGTGTTTCGACAAGCTGTTTGATTTGCTGAGACTAAAGCGTAGATTTGCCATTTTTGTTCATTCTAGACTAAAAGAGAGGCTACCTTTCGTCCTTCAGAGCGACTTAAAGCACTTTGATTCTATGGACCAAATCCTAAGAAAGTAGCTGATTAGTTCTGAGCTGGGTCTACAGACTAGATATGCGTTTAGTTAAGGTTTCCTTTTAGAATTTCCACTACTTTTCGCGTATTGAGATTTGACCATGCTCTCGCTTGGTGACTTTCTTTTTACTTATAGAAAAGAAATGACGTTGATCCAGTTAACTTTTTACTCTTCGCTCATTTAAAATTATAATCTTGTAATTATATAAGTTCATATTATGATAAATTTAGTGATTAAAATTTAAATTTTGAAAAAAAAATCGATAAAAACACTTTTATTTTTTCAATTCATCGATTAAGTTTTTTCATTATCCTATATCTTTGTTTGATTTGATTTTCTGCATCTGTTTCTCCATAAAATTGTAAAACTAATACCAAGAAATTTTCGCATCAAGATTCTCATCTATTTGTCTCATAAACCAATCGATCTCCTATCCACCACACATTTTTAAAACCTAACTTAGCTCTTTTCTTTCAATAAAACCGTCTCCATTCCTGTCCAAATCTTGAAATAGCTCCATCAATGACTACTTGAAAGAGCTACTCACTCCCATTACAACTGCTACGAACTCACTAAGGTCTAACTTTTGGTTTTTATTTGTGTCAGCTTTGCGGAGTTGCTAGTGTAGCTACTAGCTGGTCATATTGATTCCTTGCTTTTAAAAATAAACTTTCAGTTAATCGAGCTCGATCTGACCATTTCGATTTGTGTCTATTGCATTAAAATGCTAGATAATCTATTATCTGTCTCGCTCTCCGACACTTTTAAATGCAAGGTAGCTATGAATGAAAGTGAGTATATTGTTGTTGCGCTATATAATATTATGTCTACCTAGTATTTTATTAGTTTTTTAGCTAGTAAAGGTGAACAAAATGCCTAAGTCTTTATTGAACCAAACCAATTGTGTTCAAGTCCCTTTGTAGCAGAAATACGTGTCGGAGACATATATCTGAGCAATTTATATATGAAATCGATTGCTTCCTTTGAATAACCTGAAAGATTGTAATCTATGTAAGAATAGCCTTACCTGTCAATCTGAAAATTTGCTATCTATGTATGTCGCAGATCTTCTTAGGCGTTTCTGTCATCAACGGATTACGCCCAAGCATAAGAGTTAGCATCAGCATTCCGCAAGACCACATGTCCGACATGGACGAATACTTACCATTGAAACTCTAAGGAGCCAAATATGCAAGTGTTCCGATGATTCTGTGTTATTACTAACCCCTAACAAGCGAAGTCTGTGTAGATAATCCGAAATCAATGATTTTTAGACTTAATGTAGAATTTCCTTATTTTTAATTTTTGTGAAAAACAATATTTTCAGGTTTAATGTCCCGATGGATTATTCTGCGAGCATGCATATAACTCATGACAGATAAAAGGCTTAGCATGACCTTCTTGATTTATTCTTATCTGCGCTGCTGGTTCAACGAAGCGATGTGTTTCTAAAGCGAAATTCCTTTACAGTACTACATGATGATATAATAGTAGTCTTCACTCTTCATGATATCATACACCTTCACGATTCTCGGATGGTCCATCTAAACCAGTAGTCGTATTTCTTGCTATATCTATTTTCTGCATCCGGAGCCACTTTTATTGACCTTGAGCTGTTTAATTGCTCGATACTGACCTGTAGCTTTGCACTTGCCCAGATAAACCGTTCCAAACCCTCCCTGGCCAAGACGCTAAAGAAACTAGTACTTTTCTCCCACCAATCCCCTGCGCATTCGAACAATTTTGAGAGGACTAAGGGTGATTGAGGGAAATTTAGGGTTTAAAATTTCGACTGCTAAAGGTTCAGGTTAAGAGATTTCCGCTTTCAGCTATATGGGAATTATTATAGACGACTATTTTTGAGCGAGTTTCAGCTTAACTTAATTAGTAGGTTATGGATTAATAATGTTATTCTATTTATTCTATAAGGGTCCTATTTAATGAGTAGAAAGTGCTTGTTTTCCGGCAATTTACTATTTTTACGATAGTTTAGCACACG
>Ga0169931_10002525_pt1 | contig 29815 bp, 21 predicted proteins | sample Kivu_15m_20L_FD_129675 | JGI IMG/M metagenome (GOLD analysis project Ga0169931, IMG submission 129675) | Freshwater microbial communities from Lake Kivu, Western Province, Rwanda to study Microbial Dark Matter (Phase II) - Kivu_15m_20L... | ecosystem: Environmental > Aquatic > Freshwater > Lake...
GGTTGCATTCTTCGGCGAGTCACTGCTGCTGTGCGGTCCGCTTCAGCAACAAAAAAAGACAGGCCGAATCTCTTCGGACTGTCTTTGTGCTGAATGGTTAGCAGTGTGTTGATTGGTTAGCAGTTGGCTGCTGCGGTGGAAGGCGTGATAAAAGCCCGTCAGGCTATCGAGTTGGCCTGAACGGTTCGTTCACTCTCTTTTTCCCGGCGAGTTCGCTCGGGCAAAGTGGTTACTTATCAGCTAGTGGCTTCTTGCGTTCGGTGATGCTTGGGCACTTCGGTGCCATCTCTGCATTCAGTTGGATGAACTCTTTCATCTCATCTGGAACGTCGTCTTCATGAAAAATCGCTTCGACTGGGCACTCCGGTACGCAAGCTTCGCAATCGATGCATTCGTCCGGGTTGATGTAGAGCATAGTTGAGCCTTCGTAGAAGCACTCTACAGGGCAAACAACAACGCAATCAGTGTAACGGCAGCCGTCACACGCCTTGGTCACAACGTGAGTCATGAAAAAACTCCGGACAATAAATTCAATGGAACAAAGAAAATGACTGGGCAATCATCGGCAAAGCGTGCAGCGTTTCTGCGGCATTTGCTTGCCAATCAGGCCCTCAATTTCCCTCGGGAACTTAGGCGAATACTAGGTCGCAGACTACCTACTGTCAAGTTGGGCCAAAGCGGTGGTAGGGAAGGTGCCAATCAGTCGGGCGGGACCGAGGCCGACGGTATCAATAACGGGGAGCGGACCAGTCGCGAGCTTGCCGCTGGACGGGTGCTTGGGCTTGCTCTGGAACGGTCGCAGAGGGAGCCTCGGCCGAAAGGTCGATCTTCCTTACATCGGAGGGATTCGGCATTTGCCAAAGCAACTGCGGGTCGCCGAACAAAGAGTTAATCAGGTATTTCCCAGAATCAACCGTCAGCTTGTTCGTCTTCCCGTCCGGGCCGGCAATGTAGATTTCCACCCGCTGCGGCAAGCTGACTTGATGCTCGGGGTAATACTGATGCTGGACGGAGTTCAGATAGGCGAGCAGTTTTCCTTCGCGGTCGTAAAACGATTGCTGGTTGACCGTCGCTTTCGCCGGGTCGACCACAGCAACGCGAACTGCTGGACGCGAGGCAGAGGTGGAGAAACTCCTAATCTCAACCCGACCGTCTGGTCGCGGAAACGGTCCCGTGTGCTGGTCGTCGGGATGAAAGTCAATCAGCCCCAGTGCATCGACCAGCCACAACGGTTGTAGCTGCAGGTGCTCGCGCAGTACGCTCTGCTGGTATCCACTGTGACTGGCATAGAACAAAGTCGGAGGGTCGCCAGGCAAGGCCGCCTTCTTCCAAACCCAGAAATTCTCTTGGTTGCTACCGAGATCGAAACCAAGATCAGAAATTCCGAGAACACCAGCCTGCAGTCGCAGCCGATCAGGTCGTTCGATTTGTAGATCGCCTCGTAAGGTTGGCGATCCCGGGGCCGTCACGCGGACATCTGTTTTGATTTGATTCACGCGTTCGGATTGACCGCGAACCGCAGCTAATAGTTGATCAAGCGAAGCCGACTTGTCCAAGACGACAGGGACTTTCAGCGGCTCGTTTCGGAACCTCGTAAAGATCTGACAGCCACCCAAACAAAGGCTGCAGCAAGCCGTCATCAAGAGCAGCGACAGTCGCAGCAGTCGACTGAAGGAATACCGTTCTCTCGGTAGAAGCGTCGGTAAGCTGTAACTCATTCGGCTTCTCCTGTCTCGGTTTCGCTTGAACGCTGGTCGGTAAACAGTTTCTCAGCGAGCTCGGCTTGAATTTCTGCCGTCCGCTGCGGCGTCAGCGAGACTTCAGCAACTTCCAGGTCGTGGTTCTGTTTGGCATCGTGCAGGCGAAGGAAATTCCGCTCATCGCGTCGTATCGTTTCCTTCCACTGCAAGATTCGCTTCCGCACCAGCAGCAGCGCCATGATGTAGGCGATGTCCTCTTGTCCGGGAGTCGTCTGTGCGTGCTGAAACACAGCCAGCAGAACTTCGTTGGGAGCCCAGTAGACGCGGCCCTTCTCCAGTTCCGGGACTCGGCAGCGCCACCAGCCAATACAATTTTCGGGCGGACCTTGCCAAGCCGCCACGCTTATGTCGCCCCGAGCAAACGTGCCGTCCTCTTGTTCGACCAGCACCGAATAGAATTCGCTGCCGCGCTCGATCGGCTGGCCCGTGACACTGCACTGGCGCGAGGAGCGGCGAAAGTCGAATTCAACCATGGCGGACATGCGGTGGCTGGGGTCGGCTCAAGGGGGCGGAAACAGAGGCCTGCAAATTTGGTCGCGGGATAGTAGCGAAGGCGAGTAAACCGGGCAAGCCAAAGCGACAGGCCAAACGCAAGTCCACGAGAAGTCATCTGGCTGATTGCCCTAGCCAGTAGCCAATCCGTAACCAAAACGGCCCGGTCGCCGGTCAATTGTTGGTAAACTCTGCCGTTTCGGCCGATTGCGAGAGTAGTGTCTGGGTCGACTTGGCCTCTTTTGAGAGGGATAACCTGACCCGCACACGCGTTCGGATAATAATAAGAAGTCAGATTCCGCCCGCAGCTTCAAAGCCTGCTAGCATCCGTTTGGGCAAGACATTCCTCTTTCCGTCGAGAATCCTTCCTTGATCGTTGAATCCCAGATTTGGCTTCGAGAGACTCGCCAACTCGCCGCGCAATACGCCGGCCTGAGTGACGAGCAGCTCCGCGCGACCAGTCGGGAGTTAGCTTTTGAGCTGCGCGAGCACCAAGATGTGCGCAAGGTTTTGCCTCGCGGGTTTGCGCTCGTCCAGAATGCGGCTCAGCGGACGATTGGCCTGTCCCATTACGATGTGCAGTTCATTGGCGGACGGGGGATGGCGTTAGGGCAAGTCGTCGAAATGCGGACGGGCGAGGGCAAGACGCTTACCGCCGTGTTGCCGCTTTACCTCCACGCTCTGCTCGGCAAAGGCTCGCTGCTGGCGACGGCCAACGACTATCTGGCTCGCCGCGATGCCGAGTGGATGGGGGCCATTTATCGGTTACTCGGTCTGAACGTCGGGATTATCCAAACGGAAATGCAGCGCGACGAGCGTCGGCGAGCTTATGCGGCTGACATTACCTACGGCACGATGAAGGAATTCGGCTTTGACTTTCTCCGCGATCACTCGATGGGGAAACGCCAACGCGATGCGGAACTCTGGTTTGGACACCGCTCCAATTCACAGGTCGCAGAAGCTGTCGCTGTTCAACGCGAACCTTACTACCTCCTCGTCGACGAAGCCGACAGCATCTTGATCGATGACGCGCGGACGCCCTTGATTCTCAGTGCCGCACCCGACCCCGAGGCAAAACAGCGGCAACTCGACCTTTATCGCTGGGCCGCAGCAACCGCACCCGAGTGCGTCGAAGACGAACACTACTTGTACGACAAAGAAAAGCGAAAAGTTGAACTCTCGACGGTCGGCACAGCCTACATTCGCGGCTTAGTAAAACCCGAGGCGCTCGCGGGCATCGGACTACTCGAAATGTACGAGTTCATCGAGCGGGCCATTCAGGTTTACCGCGACTACAAGTTGAACAAGGACTACGTGATTCGCGACGGCGAAATCGTGATCGTCGACGAAGCCACGGGGCGCGTCTCGCCGGGGCGTCGCTGGAACCGCGGGATTCATCAAGCGATTGAAGCGAAGGAAGAAGTTAAGGTCACACTTGAAACGCGGACTGAAGCCAAAATCACGGTCCAAGCTTTCGTCAATCGCTTTCCGGTGATCGGTGGAATGACGGGAACCGCTTTCACCAGCGCTCGTGAATTCCGCAAAGTGTACCGCACGCCCGTCAAAGTGATTCCGCCTAATCGCCCCTTAAAGCGGCTCTCCCTGCCAACGATTGTTTCGCCCACTGAAAAAGAAAAATGGGAAGCGGTCGTCTCCGAGATTTTGGAAGTGCATCAGGTGGGACGACCTGTCCTAGTGGGTACGCGATCCATTGCAAAATCCGAACTACTCTCGCACCTGCTCCGCGAGCGCGGACTGCCACACTTGGTGCTGAACGCCAACCATGTGGAACGCGAAGCCGAGATTGTTGCGGAAGCCGGCCAGCATGGCAAAGTTACCGTTGCGACGAATATGGCCGGCCGCGGAACGGACATTCAAATCAGCGAGGACGTTCGCCAACTCGGCGGGCTGCATGTGATTGGAACGGAACTGCACGAGTCGGCTAGAATCGACCTACAACTGTTCGGACGTTGCGCCCGCCAAGGTGACCCGGGGACGATTCGCCAGTTTCTGGCCCATGATGACCAATTGCTCGATACGGCTCACGGCGTCGCTCGAGCCAATTGGTACCGGAAGATTGGCAAGCTGCGGGGAACGGAGTGGTGGGTGAAGCTGTTCCGGCGAGCTCAGGAAAAAGTCGAAAAGCGGCACTACCGGGCCAGAAAAATCCTCATGTATAATGAGACACAGCTCGCCAAAAGCCAAAAGGAAATGGGATTGGATCCCATTCTCGACCACCTCGATTAATCAATGATCCGTTCCGGCCAAACGCTTCACAGTGTTTTAGGTTGTTCGTGGTCGCGCACTGACTGATCCAATCAGCCTCGTTCCCTTTCGCGGAGCAGGCGTTCTTCAACGCAGGGATATTTCCCCAATATGTCGACAGACACCCGAAATCAAAACGACGCGGCTGAGCAAGTCAAACAGCAGGTGCGCAATACCATTCAGGAATTGCGAAACCTTGTACGAGCACCAATCTCTTTTGAAGAGTTTTGTCAGACCCTACTCGCCAAGTCCGTGCCACTGACGGGCGCTTATGGCGCAATCATCTGGAGTGGCGGCGGTGAAAATGGCCAATTGGTTTTGGCAGCCAGCCACGGTCCTCGCGTGGATGAGATTCATCCGCAGCACCCCGGCCACATGAGCATGCTGCTCGATGCGGCCAGCAAGCAGCATTCGCTGGCTGTCCCCTCCGAGGCGATCGGGCTGTTCAACGGAATGGTCAATGCCGAAGGACAACGCCTGGAAGAGATGCTGCTTCTAGTCACTCCCGTCTTCGACCGCAAGAAAAACTGCTGGGGCGTGCTGGAACTGCTGCAGCGTCCGGACATCGTACCGGCAGCTCAGCAAGGCTATTTGAAATTTCTTGGTGAACTTGCGGGACTATTTCCCCGCTGGCACGAGCAAAACGACTTGCGCAAGATGTCTTCTTCGGAGACGAACTGGTCCAGTCGGCTCGCCTTCGCCAAGGAAGTCCATCGCTCGACGCAACTCGAGCCAACCGCTTACGCTGTTGCGAATGAGGCTCGACGATTGCTTAACGCTGATCGCACGAGCGTGGCGATCTGGGACGGTAGCCAGTGCAAGATTCGCGCAATTAGCAGTCAGGACCGCTTCGACAACCGGGCAAACGTTGTCAAGCGGCTCCGCGCTGTGACGACGGCGGCTGTGCGTTCGGCCACTCCGCTGTGGCTGACCGGCGACACCTCGGCGTTGCCGCCGAACGTGGCAAACCTGGTAAATAACTATTTGGATGAGGCGCACAGTCGTACGCTGGCCGTCATCCCACTTGAAGAATACCAGCCTTCCTCCAGCACGGTGACCGTCAAACGAGCTCAGCCCAAGCGCAAACGAAAACTCGGCGCGCTGGTGCTGGAGTACTTTGACCGCGAGGTACCTCGGGAGGCACATGAGGAAGACCTCCAGTTGGTCATCGACGAAGGTTCGGTCGCGCTGACCAATGCGCTGGAGACCAACGACATTCTCTTCCTGCCGCTGCTGCGTTGGTTGGGCGGGGTGAAACGCTTCCTGTTCGGCGACCACCTTTCCAAGACGCTCACCGCGCTCGCCGCATTAACACTGTTCACCGCGTTTTTGTGCCTCTGGCCGACGCAGATGAAGCTGAAGATTGACGGCGTCCTGCAGCCCGAGATTCGCCGCAACCTGTTCACGGAACTGGATGGCGTTGTCGAAAAGGTAAACGTCGACCACAAGGCCGATGTACGTAAGGGTGACCTGCTGCTGGAACTGAACAACGAGCCGCTGCGACTTAAAGCGTTGGAGTTGTCCGGACAGATCAAGACCAATCGAGAACAAATCGATGGGCTTCGTCGGCAGCAACTGCAGCAGAAGAACATGAAGGAAGACGAGCGGTTGTCGATCGCCGGACGGATCGAACAACTCGAAATCCAGAACAAGAGTCTGGAAGAACAACTCGTTCGCGTGGAGCGACAACTTGAGTCGCTCAAAATCTACGCACCGATCGATGGCACGGTGCTGACTTGGGAAGCTCGCCGCCGGTTGGATCAGTTGCCGGTGCAGGCGAATCAGCCGGTGCTTTCAGTAGCTGATTTAAATGGCCCCTGGCAAGTCGAACTGATGATTCCGCAGAATCGCGTTGGCTACGTGACTCGGGCGCTTCAAGAGAGCAAAGAAGGTTACCTGAAGACGGAGTTCGTCTTGGCGACCAATCCCAATGTTCGAATTCCGGGCCGACTGCTCCGGATTGCGGAACGCGCGGAGGCGGACCCGAACGGTGCGCTTTCCTTCCGGGCCGTCGTTGAGGTCGACAAGCAAAAATTGACGAAGCCTCAATCTGGCGCCGGCGTTTCGGCCCGCGTTAATTGCGGCTGGCAACCAGTCGGGTTTGTCTGGCTTTTCCAAATCGTAGACTTTGTTCGAACACACCTTTGGTTCTAATTCACTCGGGTTGCCTCAAGCCACAACTTGGCTTGAGGCAACTGCCGTAGACGACATCGCTCCCCTCCGCTCCCCCTTGTTGGCTTCGTATGTCAGTCGCAGTTGCACCCGAAAATCAGGCCGCTATCAAGCTGAAGATGCGCGGCGATCTTTCGGCTACGCGGCAGATGTATCAGGGAGTCGAGTACTGGGTGGTCAAAGAGCCGGTAGGACAAAAGTTCTATCAGTTTCCTCCCAATGTTTATTACATCCTTCAGCAATTGGATGGGCGAGCTTCGGTTGAGGATGTGCTTGACCGTTATCACAAGCAGTACGCTCCCAAGCGGCTGGATCGAGACCAGCTACAACAGCTTTTGCAGCGATTCCACAAAGATGGACTGGTCGTTGCCGATGTGGGCGGACAAGGGCTGGAACTGCTTCGTCGCGGCAAAAAACAGAAATGGATGGAGCGGCTCTCCGCGTTCAGCAACGTCCTCGCAATTCGCTTTCGCGGGTTCGATCCGGAACACATCCTCAATTTCCTGAACCGCTGGTTCCGCTGGGTCTTTTCTCCCGCGTTTGCCATTTGTATGGCGATGTTGGGGCTGGTTGCGCTGGGCAGTGTGATCGTCAACTGGAACGATTTTCAGGCTCGGCTGCCTGGCTTTGAGCAGTTCTTCGACCCGCGAAAGTGGTGGCTCTTTGCGATTGTGCTTGGAGCGACCAAAGTCTGTCACGAGTTTGGTCACGGACTCGCTTGTCGCCGGTTCGGTGGCGAATGCCACGAGATCGGCGTGATGCTCCTCGTCTTTACGCCTTGCCTTTATTGCAACGTTTCCGACAGCTGGCGCATGCCCAACAAGTGGCACCGAGCGGTGATCGGCGCGGCGGGGATATATATCGAGTTAATTCTTGCCATCTTCGCCACCTTCATCTGGTGGTTTGCCGAGCCCGGGATCGTGCGCGACATTTGCCTGCAAGTGATGTTGATCGCGTCGGTCAGCACGGTGCTGTTCAACGGCAATCCGCTGCTGCGATTTGACGGCTATTACATTGTCAGTGACTTGCTCGAAATACCCAACCTGCATCAGCGCTCGGCCAAGGCGCTTTCGTCACTTCTGGGACGCTACTGGTTGGGATTGCCGCCCTCGCCGGATCCGCTGTTGCCTCAGAATCGGATGTGGGCCTTTGCCGCCTTTACGGTGCTGGCTTTTGTCTATCGAATTTTCATCATGGTTTCGATCTTCATGTTCCTGAACAGTTGGTTGAAGCCTTACGGGCTTGAGGCGGTTGGCCAGGCGGTTGCCTTGATGTCGCTGCTCAGTTTGATTGGTTTCCCGCTTTACAAGTTATTTCGGTTTCTCACAGTTCCGGGGCGAATGATGCAAATCAAAAAGGGACAATTTGCGATTGCTTCGGGAATCATCGCTGCAGTACTGGGGCTGATTCTGTTCATGCCTTGGCCGCACTACATCAAGTGCCGGGTGCTGATGATTCCCAACCGGCTGGAGACGATTTACGCCCGAGAAGGTGGTGTCGTCCGGCAGTTGCATGTGCAACCGGGAACAAAGGTGACCGCGGGGCAACTGTTGGCGGAACTTGAGAACCTCGACCTTTCTCTGGAATTGGAACAGTCCAAAGGTTCCTTGGAAGAAGTGCAACACAAGCGTGAGCTGGCCCAGCGGGCTGCGAACGTCGATACCAGCAGCAACATTGACTACCTCCGCGAAATCAGTGCCCTGAATTCGGAAGCGGAAGAGCTGCGAAAGCGAATCGTGCTGCTGCAATCGCGCCTCGGAGCACTAAAGCTCACCAGCCCAATCGCCGGCTCGGTGGTCGCGACGCCTATTCAGGAACAGTTGCCCGGCGAAGTCGATTCGCCGCTCGTCGATCGCCAACCAATTATCACGGGTGCCCAAGAGCACTACACCCTCAGCCGAGGTGAACGGCTCTGTGAAGTGGCCGACTTCAGCCAATGGCGGGCGGTGATTTTGCTGCAGGAAAACCAGATCGATTTTGTGCACGAGGGGCAGGATACCTGGATTCGGCTGCATTCGGCGGCGGACAAGACGATCGAGACGAAAGTCGACTTCGTAGGCGTGTCGGATCGACTGACCATGCGTCAGCAGCGTGAAGAGACGATTGACACGATGCAGCAGCGGATTCGCGTGCCGGACATCGTCTCTGAACTGGTTGCAAAGATGTATCAGGAAGAGATCCAGTATTTCGCGGAAGCGAAAGTCGATCCCAAGGGATTGCCGCTGAAAGTCGGTCTCGACGGCCAGTGTCGACTTTACGCCGGCAACCGCAGCCTCGCGGCTCGGCTCTGGTGGTGGTTCAACGCGAATTTCGGCACGTAAGGGCTTTGACGGGGTTGCTTTGCCGCTGAATGCGAGCGCTCGGAATTTGGCCGGCGTAAGATTAAAATGCTGCCAGCAACTGCGGATAGCAAATTGCGGTTGCCGCTGAATCAACAGGTTTATCCAAGGCAGCCACCGGCGGCCATTCTTTTTCTTGCAGAGACTCCAGACCATGAATCGCATTGACCGCCGTGGGTTTGTAAAAACGGGATTGGCCGCGTCCGCCGCTCTTTGTCTCGGATCGCAATCCGTGTCGTTCGCTCATTCGCTCTCCTTGCCCATGCAAGACGAGCCGAAGCGGTACCGAAAGGCAGTCAAGATCGGGATGGTCAATGTTGAGGGCTCGCTTAAAGACAAATTCCAAACGCTGAAAGACCTTGGTTTTGATGGCGTGGAAATGGATAGCCCCACCGACCTGAAGGCTGAGGAAGTTCGCGCTGCGAGTGAAGCGACTGGGCTGCCCGTGCATGGGGTGGTCGACTCGATTCACTGGAACAAGACGCTCTCGCATCCCGATGAGGCTGTCCGTTTGGAAGGACTCGAAGGGCTGAAGACGGCGATTCGCGACAGCAAAGCCTTCGGTGGAACGACTGTGCTGCTGGTGCCCGGTGTCTGCAACAAAGAGGTGACTTACGATCAGGCTTGGGAGCGGTCGATCCCGCTGATCAAGCAGGCTTTGCCTTTGGCTGAGGAACTCGGGATCGACATCCTGTTTGAGAATGTCTGGAACAACTTCCTGACCGACCCCAAGGAGACGGCTCGCTATATCGATGAATTCAAGAGCGATCGGGTTGGCGCTTATTACGATGTAGGCAACAGCGTTCGCTATGCCCCACCGGTTGAATGGGTCAAGGTATTGGGCAAGCGAATTCGCAAGCTCGATATCAAGGAATACGACCTTGAGCTCGGTAAATCCAAAGGCTGGTACGAAGGCTTCAAGCCGGAATTACTCGAAGGCGGTTTGCCTTGGCACGACGTGATGGTTGCCTTGAAGGAACTCGGATTCAGTGGTTGGGCAACGGCTGAAATTCCCGGCGGTAACCGAGACCGGTTGAAGAATATTGCCGAACGGATGGACCGGATTTTCGCGAGCTAAAGCCGCGGGCTTTCTTGTCCGGACGAAACAAGACGAATTTGCCCCTACGGTACGCGCAGGTCGTAACGATACTTTTCGAGCAGCGGCGTGACCATCCGCCGCAATGTCTCGTTGAGCAGATCGATATTCGGCTCAAGTTTCATCAAGAAGCGGCGAGCCTGATCTTCTTCTTGGAAATCGTCGCAGATAATAGCCAGTCCGGCCGCACCGGCCGCTTGGAATTCGGGCTGGTCGTCACAGAGATAGAGATCGTTGAAATAGGTGAACGCTTTATCCAGTCGCGGTTCGGCGCCGGCGAGATAAATTTCAGCGAGTCGTTGTTTGGCGAAACGGTGGTACAGCAACGTTTTGTTGCGAGAGTCAGCCGATGCTTGTTCCAAGGGGAAATAAGACATGACGGCTTCAAAGAACTCTGGGTCGCGCCCCCAATAAGCCGCTCGGTATTGTTCGACGACATCTTTCTCCCGAGCGATCCGCTGTTCCGGCTTGTATTCCGTACTGAACGGGTCGAACGGAGGATTGAGGCGGGCGAAGGCAACGCCCGCGGCAAGTCCCAGGAGACAAAGCCCGAGGAGACTGGCGACGACCAGAGGCGAACGCCACCAAGACTTGATGTGGCCCTGCATAACCGATTGGAGTTGGCGGGTCACAGCGAGTTTGGCCGTGTTGCCCGAGAGTTGGAATTCTCCCGAAGTGTTTGCTGTAGCGGCAAGTTTCTCAGCGAGTGAATCGAAGTCGAAGTCGGATTCGACTTTCACCTTGCGAAGTTCTCGCAGCAGTTCGGAAGCATTTTGAATTCGCTCTTCAGGCTTCTTGGCTGCCATCTTGCGAATCAACTTGCTGAGGTCCTCCGGGAGGTCAGGACGTATTTGCTGCAGGTCTGGCAAAGGACTGTTGACGTGTTTCAGGGCGACAGCCAAGGCCGTATCACCCTCGAATGGAGCAAACCCCGCCAGCATATGAAACGCTGTGATCCCCAGCGAGTAGATGTCGCTGCGCGGGTCAACCGGTTTACCTTCGACTTGCTCGGGGCTCATGTACAGCGGCGTGCCCATGGTCACGCCGATTTGTGTCAGGTCCATGCGAACGGATTCGTTCGAGAGCCGAGCCAAACCGAAATCCGTAACTTTGACCTCCCCGCTGGGGCTGATCATGATGTTTTCCGGTTTGATGTCCCGGTGAGTGACGCCCATCTCGCCCGCTTTTTGCAATGCCATCGCGGTTTGCCGCAACACATTCAGAGCCATGGGCGTTTCCACGGCACCGTGTCGATTGAGGTACTGCCGTAGATTGCGGCCGGGGACATATTCCTGGGCAATGAAGTGGACGCCGCCGATGTTTCCGACTTCATAAATTTGAACGATGCTCGATTGAGTCAGCGCCGCAGCCGCTTGTGCCTCGCGCACGAATCGCTGCACGTAGGCCGCGTCTTTACCCAGTTCCGGCTTGAGCACCTTAAAGGCAACTTTTCGCTTGAGCGAATTCTGCTCGGCCAGAAAAACATCTGCCATACCACCGGACCCAAGCGTCCGCAGCAGCGTGTAGTCCCCAATCGTCTGTCCGACGAGGTCAGGGCTGGCAGATTTTTCAGGTTGGTTTTCAGCCACTCAAACTTCTCCATCGAAGCCAACTCACCGGGGCCGCACGCGCGAACGGCGGCGCGAGACTGGGTGGGGCTCCAGACTCCTTCATGGTAGCGCACAAAAGGCGATTCGACGAGCCTGCTGAGCAAGAGAGGGCCATGAGTTGGCAAAAATATCGGGGGCCAATAACGCCTTTTGTTTGGTTTCGCGACCCAACTTAAGGAAGCCTTAAGGTTGGGGCGAAAACGGACAGTTAATTTTGCGGAGTCGCGACCGAGCTAAGACAATCGGTTGGGCTAGAAAAAAGGTTATTGGCACAGGTCTACTCAACCCGCCGAGGTTTGAGAAAAGCCGGACCCACAAACGGAGTAACTCGCGCCGTAAACGCCTTGTTTGGCTTAGTGCTTAATCTTTTTCCAGTACTCGTCAAAGGCACCCGGCTTAAAGAAATCAGGGCTGTTGTCCAAGTCATGGCATTCCATGCACATGCCCTCACGAGCCTGTTTCATCGTGACCCGCATCTCCTTGCGCAGCTTCTTTTGGACATCCTCCGCAGCCGGCTTTTCCTTGTTCTCAGCCGCAACGTGAGCTGAGGCAGGACCGTGACAGTTCTCACAGCCATTGCCGTGAAGAACCACATCCTTCTGCAGGTCGAGATAGCCTGTTTTGTAAGGGAAGAAGTTTTGCGCGTTCCAGCCAGTCACATGACAACTGAGGCACTCGGGATCAAAGTTGCGTTTGACCCATGTTCGCTCACCCGGATCAGTCAAGTCTCGCGTTGCCCGGGAGTGCGGGCCAATCTCGCCCTCTGCGCCGTCGACGCCATTCAGCCACACGTCGTGTTCCTTTTCGTGGCACTCCTGACAGGCCGCGGTACCAACGAACTCATGGCCCGAAGTGTGATTTCGCGGAGCAATGTCGGGAAAGTTCGCAGGGTTCTCGTAGAGCAGCCTCAATCGATCCTGATAGGCTTGAAATTGAACTTTGATCTCTTCGGAGTCATCAAAGCGAGCATCCATCGGAACTCGCTCGTACTTAACTTCCTTCTTCGGGTTGGTGTAAAGCGCAACCAGTCCGGCGTGCATTCCCTTAACGCCGACCTGAATCATTTGGGTGATGTGTCGCTCCGAGACAACTGGTTCGGGCAGCAACGTCGGGTCCCCTGCCCCGCCGGTTGTTACCATGACGTCGAAAACTGGAAACTGCTTGGCAAGTGCCCGGCTTTCTTCGAGCGAGGCGTCGGCGATCAGGACCAGCAAATCGCACTTCGCGGCCTGCAACTGTGGGACCACTTTCTTCAATCCGTCCTCGGCGGAGACAGTCTTGATATCCGTATCTTTAATCACCCCGCGATGTTCATTGGAAAGCACCGAGGTGATGCCGATCTTCTTTCCATTCTTTTCAATCACTCGGAATGGGTTGATCAGCGACTCGTCGAGCACCACGACGTTACAGCTGACAAACGGATTTTGATTCTCAAAGCTGTTGATCATGATCTGCGCCAGGTCGGTGCCGCTGGTCTTCAGATCCTCGTGACTGATTGAGATCGCCGGATAGCCCATGACTTTCGCCAGTGACTGGTAGACCATTTCCAATTGCAGTTGTGGCTGCTTGCCAGTTCGCCGAATGACGTTTCCGGTGTCGATCGGAATCAAATCCCATCCGCGTTGCTCAAGAATTTTCTGAGCGGTATGGCGCCGGAGCAGACCACCTTTTTGATTTGCCAAGCCGGTGCAACCGCAAGGTTCGATGTACCCATGCAGTTCACCCGAGATAAACAGGCAGACATCGGGCTTCTGCCAGTCTTTAACCAACTCATCGGCGGGAGGGAATTTCGGGGACTCTTCCTGTTTGGCCGCCGCCGCTTCTTCTTGAGCCGATTGGGCCGTCAGCGAACCTGCTTGGTCTCGCGAGTTGTCCTCTGGGCGGTCGTTTAACCACCAAGCACCGCCGAAACTGAACAGCAGGGCGCCAAAAAAACAGACCAGATTGGAACGAAGTGCTGAGTTCATGTTGTTACTAGTCTCAAAGCAGCGAAAAAACTTTCCGGGGAAGATGACTTCCCGTTAGCTCATCATCGAATGCAAGCCCTGTGCATTTTAGGAATTCAGGCCGGCAAAGTGAAAGTCCAATCCTTGGGCCGGCTTTGGGGCGGGCACGAGCCGTCCAAATCGTTCAATTGCTTGCGATTCGGCTAGCGGCAGCAAAATGCCGCAGCTTCGACGCCAATAAGCCGACTGTCGCCGGTAATTGGAGCAGCGAGCGAACGCTTCCGACGCCTACTCATCAAATTTCAAAGTAATGACCTGCGAGAGATACTGGCTCTGGTCAGTGACCAACTCCAATTTCGCCTCCTTCAGGTCGGCTGGAAGCTCAGGACTAACCGTGACTCGCACGACCAGCCCAGAAGTCGCACCGGGGTTGTTGCTGAGCAAGTCGTCGGTCATTTCCAGCGGCTCAACGAGCAACCATCCGGGCAATGTGGAATTCCCATCAAGCGATAATTTCACCGACTTCAGTGACTTGCTAGTCGAGCAAACTAGCTCAGCTTCCTTGACCTTCTCGGTCGCCAGTTTGGCTCTGGAGAAAACGAGTTCGTTGTTGACGAGGCCCAGACCGCCTTCGACTTGAGCATTGACAGTGAGAACCGTTTTGCCGCCTTGTTCGGTTTCGACAATGATCGACTTGCTGAACTTGTTTTCTGAAACCTTCGGGGTGACGGTCACGGTCACGGGATAGGTGCTATTCGCGCCAATCACAGCACCATTTGCTGGAATATCGATTTGCAGCGCAGCCGGCGGCGCGCCAGCCAGTTTGAATTTGACTTTCTCGCTGGAGGGATTTCGGAGCAGGAAATCGACAGAGGTTTTCGTCCCGGTCAACAGCTTTCCGAGGTCGCGAGTGCTCAGCCCTTCCACCTCTAACTTCACTGCGGTCGGTTGAGTTGGCTTATCGATATTTCGCGGCCACTGTCCGCTGAAAAATTGTTCTTTGGAATTAGCCATCTGGAATTGTAAAAACGCCCAAGCACCGGCCACTCCCAGAAGCAGGCCGATGATTGCCAAGAGAACGCCTTTGACGAAAAGGTTCATCGTGTTTCGTTTCCAATCCCAGTGGTGAATACTGACGGAGCCAACTTGAGTATCTATCTGCCAGAGCGAGTTGCTGGGCAGACAGCGTGCCTTGTCATATTAAATCATCAACCGGGTTGCTTTCCAACGAGGCAACTGAAGGAGGGATGTTGTTCGGCAAGGTTAGGCGGTGCCGAATGATGAACCTAAGCCGCCGGTTGCCTGAGGTAATCGCGGCACTGAGTGAAAAACTCCTGAAAGTCCGCTCGCTGGTAATCGGGATAGGTCCAGCGCTGATTGACCCAGGCCCCGCGGACCCAGTTCAGCGTCACTTCGGCGTAGATACCATCTCGCAAGTAAATTCGGTGATCGCGGTCCTTGGTCGTCGCCAAAACCAGTTTGGCCTCCGTAAGGTAGCCCGGGTCCAGGTTAAGTGGCCGAGGCTCCGGGTGCTGCAGTAGCCCTGCGTATTCCTGCTCCCACTGATTTGACTCCAGCTTATACCGAGCCAACTCGGCGGGATCGAAACTACCTGGCTCAAAGACGACAAATTGCTTCAATAGCCGTTCACCCATCGTACGGGTGTAAAAAGCCGTCTCGTGAAACTCGAACTCGGGGCTCACCAGCGCGAGTTGACCCCAGCGCAACTGCGATCGTTCGCGGGCCCAAGCGAGTGCTTCCGGGTACCTCGAGATCAGGGCGCACAGCAGCAAGCTGCGCCCCTGTGTTCGAATTTCACCCATACGCTCACTCCCGAAACAGCGAAACCAAGATCAATATCGCAGCCATTCCGCGATCGCCAGTTGGCCAGCCGACCTCTTCGCGGCGATTAATAGGACTTGGCGAAAATTGCGATCCGATCAGCGGGTTGACCGGTAAACAGGCAGCGCCCCGCGCCGGGCTGGTCCTCCAGCGGAATGCAGCGGACGGTGACTTTGAATTCTTTCAGGCGCTCACTTAATTCAGGTGTGTCGACAAAGTGAGCTCGAGCGAACCCGCCATGAATCTCAGGCTCCCCTTCATTCTTGGGAGTGAAGAACTGTCGGAATGCGTCAAAGTCAGTGAATGTCTGAGTGTTTTCCTCGCGGAACTTCACAGCCCGCTGGAAGAGATTGTTTTGCATTTCGTCGAGGATCGAGACAACCCGAGCCACGAACTCGTTGCGGTCGACCCCCTCGGCTTTACCTTGATCCCGCCGTGCGGCAAAGACTTTTCCGGCAGCCACATCCCGCGGGCCGATCTCCAGCCGAATCGGAACGCCGCGTTTGACGTGATACCACTTCTTTTCACCGCCGCGCATCTCGCGGTCGTCGATGAAGACCTCCAGCCCGCGGCCATCGTACTGAACTGCGGCGAGTTCGTTCCGCAGCGACTGGCAATATTCGAGCACCGGTCCACGTTCGTCATCGTTCCGATAAATCGGCTGGATCACGATTTGCTTGGTTGCGATTCGCGGTGGTAGGACGAGCCCATCGTCATCGCTGTGGGTCATGATCAGCGCGCCGATCATCCGTGTTGACATCCCCCAAGAGGTCGTCCACGCATAAACTTCGCGGCCGTTCTGATCCTGGAATTTGATTTCCTGAGCTTTCGAGAAATTCTGACCGAGGAAGTGCGATGTGCCAGCTTGGAGTGCTTTGCGGTCCTGCATCATGGCTTCGATTGTCAGCGTGGAGTCCGCGCCGGGAAAGCGCTCGCCGACCGACTTCTCGCCTTTGATCACAGGAATCGCCATATAGTCTTGAGCAAACTTGGCGTAGACATCCAGCATCATCCGAGTCTCTTCCCAAGCCTCTTCCTTGGTGGCGTGGACCGTATGTCCTTCTTGCCAGAGAAATTCTGCAGTGCGGAGAAACAGACGCGGGCGCATCTCCCAGCGAACGACATTGGCCCACTGGTTGATCTTCAGCGGCAAGTCGCGGTAGGAGTGGATCCACTTGGCGAACATGTCGCCAATGATCGTTTCGCTAGTCGGTCGGACGATGAGCGGTTCTTCGAGCGGGCCGGCCGGAATCAGTTTTCCATCCGGGCCTAGTTCCAAGCGATGGTGCGTGACTACGGCACACTCCTTTGCAAAGCCGTCGACGTGCTGGGCCTCTTTTTCGAGGAAGCTTTTGGGGATGAACAGCGGGAAATAGGCGTTCTCGTGCCCCGTTTCCTTGAACATCCGGTCCAGCACGCGTTGGGTGTTTTCCCAAATTCCCCAGCCCCAGGGCTTGATCACCATACACCCGCGAACAGGGGAAATCTCTGCCAAATCAGCCGCTTTGATGACTTCCTGATACCAAAGCGGGTAGTTTTCTTGGCGAGTTGGGGAAATTGCGGTGGCCATGCTGAGTTGCTTAGGGGAAAAGGGTTAAATAGGCCTTAGTTTAAGCCGATTTATTCAAAGCTCCTAGGCGGGATTTGCCGACCGAGTTCAGGTTGGCACCGCCAGCAGAGAGTGCCAGCAGCATCCAGGACATCTCCTGTTCGCTGCCTTTCCGTTTCTGGAACCGGCTAATTGGAAATTGACCTGAACAGCCCTGCCCCGGTTCGTTATCCTTCGGCCAACTCGCGACTTTTCGACGAAATCACTCTCTGGCACTGACCGCTTCAACCCTCGCTCAAATCCCCAAACACAGATGAAAAGAATCGGAATTCTGACCGCCGGCGGCGATACTCCCGCACTGAACGCGACCATTTTTGGAGCCGTGACGCGGGCCAATCAATTAAAAGTCGAAGTCATCGGACTGATCAGCGGCTTCGATGCGATCTATAACCCGCGTGTCCCCCACGTCCACCTCAACCCGCTGTATCGCACCATTCCGGAACTGGACGCTGACTACGGCGGAACTGTTCTCGGTGCCTCCCGCAAATACGTCGACCCCGACGACAAAGCCTCGCTGGATGACATTTCACGCCGGCTCGACGCGCTCAAAATCGAGGGCCTGATCTGCATCGGCGGCGACGGAACGCTCAATGGACTACAGCCCCTGTGCGATCGCTTGCCGACGGTCCTCGCTCCGAAAACGATCGACAACGATCTCGGGCTGAACTTCCCCAACGAATCGGACAAGTGGGTGCGGGTGAAGAATCCCAAGAACGGTGAGGGATTTGTCTACCGCGAGAATCCAGCTTTCCGCTCCAACTTCTCCGGTAACTTTCAGTTCGACCAGATGGTGAACTATGTCACGCCGGGCTATGCCACGGCCGTATTCGTTTCGGTCGGTGGTATCAGGCGGATTCGCACGACGGCCGAGAGTCATCGCCGGATCGCGATCATTGAAGTGATGGGACGACATTCCGGATTCATCGCACTGGGGAGCGCCTACGGTCAACCGGACATCATCCTCGTTCCGGAAAGTCCGATCGATGAAGACTCGCTCGTCGAGCGGGTGAAGGAAATCTATCACCTGCAGCGCAACTTGCTGATAGTTTGCGGCGAAGGTGTTGTCGGCAAAAGCGGTGAAGTCCTCGGTGCGGAAGAGCGTTCAACTGATCCGGCAGGAAATTTAAAGTTAAGCGGTGCAGCCGACCGTTTGCGCGAACTGCTCATCGAACGACTGGGCGATCGCTTCTTCACCCAGATGGGACTGAATGACTCGGCCAGCAGCGCGATCTTCACCAGAAAAGTCGGACATACGCAGCGCGGCGGACGGCCGGTCGGGTTTGATCGCTTTTACGCTTCGCAACTCGGCGGTAAAGCAGTCGAGATGCTGCTCGAGGGCCAGAACAACGCAGTATCCACTTTGCAGTGGAATCAGAATGACGGCTTTCACGTCTCGCACTACCCCGGCAACGGATTCCGCGATCAGTGGGGGCTAATCCATGCCCGAAACGTGCATCACTCGTTCTACGATCCGGTTCGGATGCATATCTCGCAAACCGGGATCGATTACTTGCTGCCGATTTTCACCAAAAGCATCGGCTTGGATGATGTGCTCTACATCCGCGAAACACGATTTGACTCGGGCAACCTCTACCGGCGATATCATTCAGTGAACACGGATATCGAAAAGCGAATTCGGTATTTGCGATAAGTCGGAATGCGGAATGTGGAATTTGACCTCCTCATTCCCCATTCTTCGTTAAGCCCTCAGCTGTCGCCGTAGCCCAAAGCCGCTAAGGCTTTATCGCAGGCGAGGTGAACCCTAAACCAGCGACCACTCCACCAATCGCCCAGCCTGCGGCTTTCGGGATTCCTCGACGGACCCTAGAATCTACCCCTGCAAAACAATCGCGGGAGTAAATTCGCATGAGCCGTCGCTTCGTTACCGATCTCGTCGATGGAGAATCCGTCGACCAAGTGTTTCTTGTCTCGGAAAAACAACTACGGCCAAACCGGCAAGGAAACCTCTACCTGCAAATGCGGCTCAGCGACCGCACCGGCTCAATCAACGCAATGGTCTGGAATGCCGACCAGCGGCTGTACGAAAGCTTCGCCAACGGCGACTTCTTGCTCGTCAAAGGAACCGCTCAGTTTTACAACAACAATATGCAGGTGATCGTCAAAGCGATCAGCCGCATTCCAGCCGAGCAGATCGACCACAGCGAATTTGAGACCGTCTCCAGCCAGCAAATTAATGCTTTGTTTGCCGAGTTCTCCAGCCGTCTGCGGGGTATGCGGAATGTCCATCTGCGCAATCTCGCCGAATGCATTCTGGTCGACGAGGAGTTGGTCTCGAAACTCCGCCGTGCTCCGGCCGGCGTAAAAAATCATCATGCCTACCAAGGCGGTCTGCTTGAGCACGTCGTCTCCCTGATGCGACTCGCTGGAGCCGTCAGCCCGCTCTATCCCGAAGTCGATGATGACCTGCTCCTGATGGGCGTCCTACTGCACGACCTCGGCAAAGTCGAAGAGCTGACCTACGAACCGGACCTGGGTTACAGCGATGCAGGACAGCTGATCGGTCACCTCGTGCAGGGTGTTTCGATTCTCGATCGGAAACTTGTCGACTCAGAGCGATTAACTGGTGAAGCGTTTCCGCCGGATTTGGCTTTGAGACTCAAGCACATGGTCGTTAGCCATCACGGCGAGTACGAATTCGGCAGCCCTAAGTTGCCGATGACGTTCGAAGCGGTCGCCCTGCACCATCTCGATAACCTCGATGCGAAACTTGCCAATCTGCGACAGGTCATCGCCGAGGATGCCAACTCTGGCAGCAAATGGACCTCGTTCAACCACCAGTTGGGCCGCAAGATCTACAAAGGCTAGACCATAAAGCGAAAGTCTCCAGTCGCTCTGTAATCGTTTAGCCCGTAGCCAGCAGCGAGGTGCAGCGCGGGCGAATTCCGCGGTGCAAGTGAGCGAGCACCGCTGCATCCGCCCAATCAGGGAGCGAATTGCATTGCCAGGTCGTAGAGCGATCGTCCCCAATCGCTCAGAACCCTGAGTGGATACTTTTTCTAAAGCTTCCGAACAGTTTGGGGACATCTGCTCTAAGATCGAACCGCGATTATTTCCGCAGCGAAATCAGGAACAGCACCAAGGCCATAAAGGCGAAGCAAGCCACGCCCAGCAGATTGAATTGCGGTGTCAGCTGCGATTTCGCTTCGTCGGCGATCTGCTTTTCAGTCCAGTCTTGGTGTTCGGCTTTAAGCTTCTCTTCGATTCGATGTTCCCATTTGCGTTCGAAGCTGAGCTCCTCGAGCCGCGTCTTGAGGGTCCGAATCTCCGCGGGAGCTTGAGCCGCTTCGCCGGCAGGTTGATCTGCCTTCGCAGCCTCATCGCTCGCCGCGCCCACAGCGGCCTTGGCTTGATCCTTGGCTGCCTTACGTGCCGCTGCGTCGGAATTCTCGATCGCTACGGTGAGCAGCGCGAAGATCACGCCTGCCAAGGCACCGCCAGCAACCAAACCCGTTGCGAACAGATTGCCTTTGCCAAGTTCCTCTTCGGCTGAATCATGCTTCGCATTATTCTTGCCGACGCCACGGTACCAATCCGAGGCTCCCCGAATCAGTCCACCGATAAAGATCGGCAGAGTCGTGGCCAGCGGGAGGTACAACCCAACGGCGAAGGAGAGCGCTTTAATTCCGCAGAGTTCCATCGTGACTGCCAGGAAAGCGCCCGCGAGTACGTATTGCCAATCGAGATTGAACGAGAGCAACCCCTTGATCAAAGTCGCCATCAGTGTCGCTTGCGGTGCATTGTAAGTCTCACCAATCGCGTGCTTGATTCCCGCTTCCAACTGTTCGGGCGAAGGAGTGTCGAGGAATTTGACGGTAAAGCCGATCACCAGCGAGGAAACGATCACGCCAATGAACAGAGCCAATTGTTGATACTTCGGCGTAGCCCCCACCAAGTACCCGGTTTTGAGATCCTGACTGGTTGCGCCCGCGTTGGCTGCCGAAATACAAATCATGCTGCCGACGACCAAGGCCATCGGCTCGTAGAGTTTGCCGGTCCAGCCAAAAGCGATGAAGACCAAGGCCGTGCCCATGATGGTGGCAATCGTCATTCCCGAGATGGGGCTGTTCGAGGAGCCAATGATGCCAACAATTCGGCTGGCGACCGTAACGACCAAAAATCCGAACACAATCACCAGCAAACCAACCAGCAGTTTGCTTTGAAGGTTTTCGCCAGGAATGTTCGGCAGTACGGTCATCAAGCCGACGAGGCCGAGGCTGCCGAGGACGACAATCAGAATTGAGAGGTCGTCGTCGGTGCGGCTCCGCTCGCCTTGGCTTTTTCCAAACAGCGAACGGACGGCTTCGACAAACGAAGAACAAATCGTGGGGAGCGTCTTGAGCAGCGTGATAAAGCCGGCCGCGGCAACGGCACCCGCGCCGATTTGCCGAATGTAAGCAAAGTAAATCGCCCCGGCCGAATTGGCGAAACTCTTCGCGTCGGGATCCCAGCCGAAGCGTTCCAGTTTGTATCCGAGTTTAATGAGCTGATCAGCAATTCGCTCCGGGGCTACCAGAGTCGAGAGCAGCGGCGTCAGCGCGAACGCCGCCATCACGCTGCCACCGACGAGAATGCCGCCAATCTTTGGACCGATGATGTAACCAACACCGAGATACTCAGGGGTGATTTCACCCGCGACGTTGGCGGATGGGAGATACTTGTTCGCAGCCCGAGTCATGTAACTAGGGGTTTCGGCAATGACGTGAAAGACCTTCTGCAGCATCGCGTAGACGATGGCAAAGGCCAAGCCAAAATAGGCAGTGAGGGCAAAGCTGCCACCCTTCTCGCCGGCGATCAGAACCTGGGCGCAGGCCGTGCCCTCGGGATAAGGTAGCGTTTCATGTTCTTTGACGATCAGTGGACGGCGAAGCGGGATCATCATCAGAGTCCCGAGGATGCCGCCGAAGATGGCGATCGTCATGATTGTCCAGACTTCAAAATAGTCTGCGCCGATTCCGTCGCTGAGAAAGATAAAGGCAGGCAGCGTGAAAACTACGCCCGCCGCGACGCTCTCGCCGGCCGATCCGCAAGTCTGGATGATGTTGTTCTCCAGAATGGTGGTCTTCAGGATGCGCTTACCGATCGAAATCGCCAGCACGGCGATCGGGATCGAGGCGGACACGGTGAGCCCCGCTTTGAGGGCCAAGTAGACGGTCGATGCTCCAAACAGAATCCCGAAAAAGGCTCCGAGGAGGATGGCCTTCAGCGTAAACTCTGCCACGCTGCCGTCGGAGGCGGGGATGTAGGGTTGAAATTCGCTGCTGTTATTCTTCCCTGACGGTTCTGCCATGATCCGGTTCCTTAAAGCTGGGAGCGGGTTCGCGTTTGCTATCAACCGGAAGAAAAGTGTAATTCCCCCGCTGGCTGCATACAATCTGAGAGCAAGTCACGGCTAATTTCACCCGATTAACGAAAAACGGCCCGAGGAATCCCTCGAGCCGTTTCGTGTTTTCGATTTCTCCTGAACCTTTTCAGGTCAGAAGTCGTCTGGTTGGCGGACAGTCAGCTAACTGTCCAGCGAGTCCTAGCGGACCCAAACCCGCATACCGAACAGGAAGTTGTGCTGGGTCAGGTTGCCCTGAAGAGCATCGACGAAGTCGTCGCCCTGGTCGTAGCTGTTGACGCAGAAGTCATCCAAGCCAAAGAAGCGATATTCGGTGTAAAGGTCAACGCAGTTGCGAACCTTTCGCGAGACACCGACGAATGCTTGGTAAGCGAAGGTCGAGTCGCGAGTGTCAAGGTAGCCACCGGGGACTGGAGAGTCAGTCTCGAGGTCCAGGAAAGCGATACCAGCACCGGCACCGACGTAAGGACGGATGTCGCCGCAACGGCCCATCGGGCGAAGGTCGCGAACGAAATTCACCATACCGGTCAGCACATTCAAGCGACCTGCGACGTCGGCTCCGCCAACACCACCTACCTCGAAATCAGAGGCGCTGTTGTTGCGATAAGCGGTTTCGATTTCCGTTCGCCAGTTGCAGTCGACTTGATGACCCCAAGCGCGACCAACCAACCAGCCATTTTTCATGCTGAGGTCCAGGTCGCCACCAGGAGCCGACATCGAGTCGAGGTTCATGTTGTTTGATTCGCTGAAGCCACCGAACAGGTTGTGATAAACACCGTGTCCCGAAGCGCCACCCACGCCGCAGCAGCGGTTGAACAAGCCCATCCCGAGCAGTCCACCGAACAAGCCACGACCACCGCCGATTCCGCCACCGCAATTGCCGCCGTCGCAGCCAGCGCCGCCGCCACAATTGCCGTTGTCGCAACCGGCTCCGCCGCCGTTACCCGAATCGCAACCGCCGTTGCCGAAGCCACCATTGCCGAGGCCATTGCCGAAACCGTTGCCCAATCCAAAACGGCGTCCGCCGTTCCAGACGTTGCCGTTGGCATCGCAGCCGCTGGCATCACAACCACCGGCATCGCAACCAGCAGCGTTGTTGAAATAAGCTGGCTGAGGAGCAACCGTTGTTGGCGTCATGCCAGGCTGCATCGTCGGAGCCACAGGCTGCGGGGCGTAACCCGCAGGATAAGCTTGGACAGGGCTTGAGAAGTTGTAAGCTGCCGGCTGTTGAGCAGAGACGGTGCCTGCCCCGACCAGCACGAGGGCGATCATGATAAATGTTCGCATGGACTGGAATCTCCTGACTTGAAAATGGGGAGCGATGCCATCCTTGGCACACTCCGGGCGGAACCTTCTGCCAAACCGACAGAACGAGTCTGTCTGGTATAATCGGAAGGCTCCACAAGCCAGCTAAAATCGACAATCTCCCTCAAGGCATGGATTGCCTCACCCGCAAAGTTTGACGTTACAAATTCTCCAGCTTCTCCGAATGGGCTCCGGAAGGCTTGTTTTCCCAGCCAGCAAGGCTGGATTTTCGCGTGCATCAGGTAAATCCGCACGCCTTTCACTCAAAAGAATATTTTCAAAGGGATGGAATCACTCCATGAACAAAGACACAAAAAGCAATTCCGGCGGCTCGCTGCAGGAACGCCTGTTGGCGCTCATCCAGCAGCCCGGATACCAACCCGCCAAACCGGCGATTCTCGCCAAACGGTTGAAGTTGGAAGAAGACCAGCTTCGCGATTTGAAGAGAACGATCAAGCGATTGATTGCCTCGCGGCATCTAAAGTGGGGACCAAAGCATTTGGTTTTCCGCGGAGAACAACTCCTACCCGCTGAGCCAACCCGTGAGAAACCGCGGCGCTCGGCGGAAACCACGCCCGCGCCGCAAGCGGGTAATCAGAAGCGACCAGTCAAAAGTCGCCCTGCACGACCGCTCAAAGAAGAGAGTTCCTCTGAGAGCACCGAGCCCACTCATCGTCGCCTTCGATCCGGAGAAGTGTACGGGGCCTTCCGCCGCGCGGCGGCCGGTTATGGCTTTGTTATTCCGGACGGCGCCGTCCCCGGCGACCGCAGCCAAGACCTCTTTATCCCCCCGAGGAAAATCCTCGACGCAGCCAGCGGTGATCGCGTGATCGCTAGGCTTTCTCGAGGACGCACAGGTGGCGACCAACGCCGCACGGGTGAAATTGTTGAAGTTGTCCGCCGTCGCACGAATCGATTCGTTGGGACTTATCGCGAACGAGCTGGTCTGGGATTGGTCCTCGTCGATGGCGGAACATTCGATTCGGCGATTCTGGTCGGTGATGCCGGAGCTAAGGACTGCCGTCCCGGCGATAAAGTCGTTGTCGAGATGGTGCGCTTCCCGAGCAACACCGATGACGGCGAAGGCGTGATCGTCGAAGTCCTCGGTCCGCGCGGCAAAGCGGGCGTCGATACCGAAATGATCATCCATGAGTTCGCTCTCCCCGGCGAGTTCCCCGAGAACGTGCTGGAGGACTCTCGCCGCCAAGCGGAAGCATTCAACTCCGGGAAAGAGTCGGCTGATCGAGTCGATTTCACGAAGCATACCGTGGTGACGATCGACCCAATGAAAGCCCGCGACTTTGACGACGCGATCTCGCTGGAGCGTCTGGAGAACGGACATTGGCAACTCGGTGTCCACATTGCGGACGTCTCGCACTTTGTCCAGCGTGGATCGCCGCTCGACCGAGAAGCCTACGCACGAGGTAACAGCGTCTATTTACCCGACCGCGTCATCCCGATGCTGCCGGAGATCATCTCCAATAATTTGGCGAGTCTCCAGCCCAATCGTCGCCGCTTCACTATGACCGTGCTGATTGAGATGACCGAGCAAGGCGTCGTGATCGGAGCCGAATGGTGCCGTGGGATTATCAAAAGCGCACATCGCTTTTGCTACGAGGAGATCGATGACTACCTGGCGAATTCGACACCATGGCGGGACAAGCTGACGTCGCAGGTTTTCGAACTCGTCGCGAATATGCACAAGCTGGCGATGACGATGCGCAAACGCCGCATGGGTCGCGGCTCGATCGATTTGATCTTGCCCGAAGTAGCGATCGATCTCGATGAAGAGGGCAAAGTCTCTGGTGCCCACGTTGAGGAATACACCGAGAGCCATCAGGTGATCGAAGAATTTATGCTGGCCGCCAACGAAGCCGTCGCCCAGAAATTGGCTGACCTCGACCTGCACCTGCTTCGCCGCGTCCACGAACCGCCTTCCGAAATGAAACTCCGCGACCTGACTGAGTTTGTCCGAAACCTCGGCTTTAAAACCGATAACCTTCAAGACCGCTTTGAACTCAAACGAATTGTCGATCTTGCTCGGGCTCGCCCCGAGCAGCACGCAGTCCACTTCGCCGTACTCCGCAGCATGCAGAAAGCGGTTTACAGTCCAAAGGACTCAGGGCATTACGCTCTGGCAAGCGACCACTACTGCCATTTCACCTCGCCGATTCGTCGTTACCCGGACCTTGTGATTCATCGAATGGTAGGCGATTTGCTGGACGGGAAGCGTCCGCAATCGGATTTCAAATGGCTGTCACAGATCGGCCAGCACTGCAGCGAGACCGAACTTCGAGCCGAACAGGCAGAGCGGGAACTGATCAAGTTGAAGTTGCTCAGTTATATGTCTGACCGGATCGGGACCGTCTTTACCGGAACGGTAACTGGCGTCGAGTCGTTTGGCTTGTTCGTTCAAGGCCGCGAGATCCCGGCTGAGGGGCTGTTGCACTTGGAGAATCTTCCCCGTGACAGCTACGTGTTTGATTCGACAACGAGGACGCTCAGCGGTCATCGCAAGGAGAACCAATTTCGCCTCGGGGATGCGATCAGTGTTCGCGTGCGTTCAGTAGATCTCGAGCGTCGCGAGTTGGAATTCGATTTTGTCGATTCGCTCGGCCGAGCGGTCACCGACAGCCCGAATCGGCTGCCGGACAGCTACCGCAGCGGCAGTCGCGAGAGTCGCAGCGGCAGTCGCGGCAGCGGTTCTAGCTCCAGCCGCGGTCTCTCGGGCCGCGCGCGGGCCCCCCGCGCCTCCGAAGGCCGCAGCAGCAAACGCTCCAACGGTAAACCGGACCGCAAGCCAAAACGCCGAGGACGGTAAGCGTGTTGGCGATAGTCACACGAGGCAATAGACCCCGCCAAGACGCGCATCCCGAGATTCTTCGGAGTCCCTGAGTCTTGCCTGCTGACCGGCTTTCCCTTGAGTCCCATGAGTCCCATGAGTCCCATGAGTCCCATGGTTCTTCCAGCCCCCTGCCTCTTCCGCATCCTCCCTACCATCAGCCTGACCGCCACAGCGACCAAGAACCGCCGCGCGGCAGGCCGAAAAAACGGATGGCACGGAGATTGCATTAATTAGTCTGCCAGCAAAGCCGCCCAGCGAATCATGCCGTAATTCGAGGGCTTTTCTGGCGTCTGCTGCCTCTAGGAAGGATGGAAACCATGCTCAAAATGATGACAGCTCGTATCGGTTCGATGACACTCTGTGTCGCGTTCTCGTCGCTGGCAGTCTCCAGCCTCGCTGCTCAGGAACAATCTGTTCTGCAGCGAACCCAAGCTGAGACCCAGCTGAACTCCCCCACTAACAACCTGCCGGAGGCCGCCGGATTAAAGCCGCCAGCTCCCGGCGCGGAGCAGTCGCAGGAAGACCTCGACCTGCTGACCAAAGGCCCGCTGCATGAAGCGTTTGCTGAAGTCCAGCAGGACTCACCGACGCCGAATCCAGTCGTCACACGCCAACCGCCGGAAGCGGTCAAAGAACTGCCGCCGAAGTATCAGCCCGAAGGCGAAAACGTCGAGTGGATCCCTGGCTACTGGGCTTGGGACGAAGACCGCGAAAACTATCTCTGGATCAGCGGTATCTGGCGAGATATCCCGCCCGGACAACGTTGGGTTCCCGGCTACTGGGAAACTGTCGAAGGCGGATTCCGCTGGGTCAACGGTTTCTGGATGGACGACGAGGTCGAAGAGATCGAGTACCTCCCTGCTCCTCCGGAAAGCCTCGACAACGGGCCTTCAACGCCTGCTCCCTCGACTTCTCACTTTTACGCTCCCGGTAACTGGGTTTACCAGCAGAACGATTACGTCTGGCAACCTGGTTGCTGGATGCCTCGCGTTGAGAATTGGGTCTGGGTTCCACCGAGCTATGTCTGGACGCCTCGCGGTTGTGTCTTCCGCGCTGGTTACTGGGACCGTTTGTTTGATTGTCGCGGCGTGGTTTTCGCACCGGTCTATTACAACCGACCGATTTACAACGACTTCGACTACTACTACACGCCAAGCTGCGTCATCAATACGAATTTCGATTTGTTGCCGCACCTGTTTATTCGTCGGAACTGCCGTAGCTACTACTTCGGAGACTGGTACGACAACCGCTACGTGGGCGGAGGCGGATTCTGCGCTTGGTCGCAAATCGGCGTCAATGTTGGCTTCGGTCGTTGCTACGACCCGTTCTTTGTCTACTACAGTCACTCCAGCGTGCGCTACAACAACATGGGCGTCGTCGGCTGGGCGCGGAATCGGTACGACTACTGTTTCCAAAACATCGCCTACCGTCCGCCCGCATTGTTCAACGTGAACATCAACATCATCAACCAAAAGACGGTGATCAACGGCCAACCGGCTCCTCAGCCAGTGGTCATTGCTGATACGCTCGAACGACGCGTCAAGACGACAGCTCGCAAAGCTGACGGCCGGGACGCTTTCCGCCAACTCGCGGATGACGAACGCCGCGATTACCAAAAGCGAACCGAGCCGATCCAAACCATCGCCCGCGAACGCAAAGCTGCCGAACGCCAAGCCGAACGGGAATTGGCCAAGGGCAATGACCAAGTTGATCCCGTACTGAAAGTTGCCGGCGAGAACCCGGGAGAGAAGTCCAGACCTGAAAAGCTGGCTCTGCCCAAGGTCGAGCGACAGCAGCAACTTGCCGCTGAACGCGCTGCTGCCGAGCTGAAGCGTCAGCAGGAAAAGGATGAGCGTACCGCTCGGACAGAGGAACGTCGCGCAGCAACTGAAGCGGCCAACGCAGCTCGTCGCGATTCTCGAAATCAGGAGAAACTCGCGACCGATAACCCGCCGGTGCTGAAACGCACTGAAAAGTCGGACGCAGTTGCCGGCGGAGAGAAGCTTCCCAGCCCTGCCGATGCAAATAAACCTCGGGCAAATCGCGGTCCGGTCTCGCGCGAATCCCAATCTAGCAGCGAAATTACCGGCGGCGTCGAAAGCCAACCCGGCAAGCTGACTCCGGATCAACGTCGCCAAGCGAATGACGCTCGGCAGCAAGCTCAACGGGATGCAACGGCCCAGCGCGAAGCGGCTCGAGATGCGGCTCGCCAACAGGAAGCCGCAGCTCGCGAGCAGGAGCGCCAACAACGGGCCAGCCGAAATGGCTCGCCAATCGTTGGGGACCGCCAAATCCCTGGCGGCAGCCCAGTCGTTGGCCAGCCGGGCAACGCTTCTCGCGACTTGGATCGCACCGCACGCCAAGCTGCCGAACAGCAGAAGCGCCAACAGCGGGAATTGGAGATGCAGCAGCGACGGGCTTCGGAACAAGCGGCTCGACAGGCGTCCGACCAGCAGCGTGCTCAGCGGGATATGGAAATGCAGCAGCGGCGTGCCTCGGAGCAAGCCGCTCGCCAAGCAGTTGACCAGCAACGCAACGCCGAAACGGCCATGCGACGCCAGCAGGAAGCCCAAGAGCGGGCCTACCGCCAGCAGCAGGATATGCAGCAGCGACAAGCTCGCCAGCAGCAAGACCAAATGCGGCAACAGCAACAGCAGGCCCAAGAATCCGCCGCTCGCCAACAACGCGAAATGGAACGCCAGCAGCGTGACATGCAGCGCCAACAGCAACAGCAAGAACGCCGTCGCGGCGGCGGTGGAGGCTAAGCTCTCCAGTGACGTGCGATTGGGTCAAGCCCATCGCCGAGGAAGCCAAGTCGCTGCAGAATTGCGACTTGAAAAAAACAAAGCCTGCTCTCAGCGAGTTACAGCTGAGAGCAGGCTTTTTTGTTGGCTTCTGAAAAATTGCTGGGCTTTCTAAATTCAGCGGACCCCTCAAGTCAGCTGCTGATAGAACAACTTCAGTTCAATCGGCTCTCAATCAATCTTTACACTCGGCAGAGGACGCTCTACCGGCGGTCCCTCAAGCGGTTCTAGTTCAGGCGGAGGCGGGGCGGTCGGACGATTCGCCGCGAATGGCTGAGGTCTGCGAGGTGGTGGTTGCGGTTGTTCAGGCGCGACTGCTCGAGGAGTTGGCGGAGCGTTTTGAGCGACCTCATTGCGATTGCGACCCA
>Ga0169931_10002526_pt1 | contig 29810 bp, 24 predicted proteins | sample Kivu_15m_20L_FD_129675 | JGI IMG/M metagenome (GOLD analysis project Ga0169931, IMG submission 129675) | Freshwater microbial communities from Lake Kivu, Western Province, Rwanda to study Microbial Dark Matter (Phase II) - Kivu_15m_20L... | ecosystem: Environmental > Aquatic > Freshwater > Lake...
ACAGGGATTAAGATGGGGGCTTGCCTCTCGTTATGATATCTTATAGCGTTATAGTATAACAATCCTTGGTTCCCCTCGTGTGGAGTTGATCATGCGCGTGTCACTGCGTCTAAAACGGCGACTTGCGGTTGGCGTTGCGGCGGCCGCAATCATGGTTCAGCCAGCTCTGGCCCAGACAGGCGGCCAGCCGCCCGTTCCGGCAGGAGAAGAGGCGTCGCCGGACGTCGTGGTGGTGACCGGCATAGGCCCGGCGCGCACGGCTGACGAGCTGATTGCCTCGACCTCCGTTTTAGCGGCTGACGACATATCAGATCGCCTTTCAGGTGGGCTGGGAGATACGCTGAACGGACTTCCCGGCGTCACATCGACGGCCTTCGGCCCCGGGGCGAGCCGGCCGGTGATCCGTGGTCTTGGCGCTGAGCGCGTGCAGGTCCTCACCAATGGCGTCGGCGTGATCGACGCCTCCTCCGCAAGTCCCGACCATGCCGTAACGGGCGATCCCCTCGGCGCTGAGAGGATTGAAATCCTGCGAGGCCCGGCAACGCTCGCCTATGGCGGTGGCGCCATGGGCGGGGTTGTCAATGTCATCGACGGTCTTATCCAGGAAGTGCTCCCCGATCGCCCAATCAGCGCCGACCTCTATTCAGTCTACACCAGCGTCGATGAGGGCAGGACCGGGGCTGTTCGGCTGGCGGCTTCAGCGGGACAGCTGGTCGGGGTTTTGTCCATGACCGGACGTGACGCGGGTGATCTGCGCATCCCGGGCTTCGCTGAATCTGCGCGCCTGCGCACCCTTGAGGAGGAGGAAGGAGAAGAGCACGAGCAGGAGGATCCGGGGCGGCTGGGCAATTCGTTCGTGCAGACCCAGTCGCTCAGCGGCGGCCTGTCCTTTGTCGGAGAGAGCGGATTTATCGGAGTTTCCGTGAGGCGTGCCGACACCACGTATGGTATCGTCGGCGGGCATCACCACCATGAGGAAGCAGCAACCGCCGCTGTCTTCTCCGGAGGGGCGGCGCCTCTGTCCTTTGTCCCCGCGGGCGCAGCGGATGAGGAAGAGGAGCCTTTCATCGACCTGGAACAGACGCGCTTTGAACTGCGCGGCGGATGGACCTTCAGCGAGGGACCGGTCGAGCAGGTTACCGGCTCGCTGTCAGTGGCTGACTATCAGCACATCGAATTCGAGGCTCCCGGCGAGCCGGGCACAGTGTTCAACAATGAAGGCTATGAGTCGAGAATTGAGCTTCAGCACGCCCCCTTGATGGGCTTCGAAGGCGCCGTCGGCATGCAGGCGTCTCGGCGGGATTTCCGGGCCATCGGGGACGAGGCTTTCGTGACGCCGACCGTAACTGAACAGACTGGCGTCTTTGTTTTCGAGACATTAAAGCAGGGAGACCTCGGGTTCGAGGGCGGCCTTCGCCTCGACAGCGTGCAGCTTGACAACATTATTGCCGGGAAACGTTCATTCGATACCCTGAACGCTTCATTCGGTGTTCACGGTCATCTGACGGGAGACCTTTTCCTCGGGGCTACGGCTAACCTGGCTGAGCGCGCGCCAACAGATGTCGAGCTGTTCGCCGACGGGCCTCACCTGGCGACCCGCCAGTACGAGGAGGGCGATGCCTCTCTGGATACAGAGCGCGGCCTCAGTCTGGAGGCGACCGCGCGCTGGGAGAATGGACCGCTTGAACTGGGCCTCAGCCTTTACGCCTTTGCTTTCAGCGACTTCATTTATTTCTCACCGACAGGAGAGGAGGAGGATGACCTTCCTGTTTTTGTCGCCAGACAGGACAATGCTGATTTTACCGGAGCGGAACTGACCGCACGTTATGCCCTCGGCGATGGCTTGGGAGCCAGCTGGTCTCTGGACGGGGCGCTGGATATCGTTCGTGGGCGTCTCGATGGAGGCGGCGATCTGCCGCGGGTTCCCCCCGCTTCAGCGGTTATTGGCGTGGAAGCCGACGCTGGCGTTTTCGCTGGCAGACTTGAGGCGCGCTGGGCGGATGACCAGACCCGTGTGGCGGACTTCGAGCTGCCGACAGACGGATGGACGGTACTGGACCTGACCACGACCTGGCGGGTGTCCCCGGGCGTTGATCTCATCCTCGCGGGTACAAACCTTACCGATGAAGAGGTCCGCTATCACGCCTCGCCGCTGAAGGACCTCGCGCCGATGGGCGGGCGCAGCTTCCGCGTGGGCCTCCGGGGGAGTTTCTGAGGTCAGAAGATTGAGTAGGCCCCGTCGATAACGAAGGAATCGCCTGAATGATAGGCCGAGGCGTCTGAGGCCAGATAGACGGCGACGCCGCCGAAATCCTTCGGCTCTCCCCATCGCCTCATGGGTATGCGCGGTATCACCTTCTCGGCGAACGCGGGATTGTCCTGTGCGCCCTGTGTCATGTCGGTGGCGATCCAACCGGGAAGAATCGAATTGGCCCGGACGCCGTAACGCGCATATTCGACGGCGATCGACTTCATCATCGAGACCACCGCACCTTTGGTTGCAGCATACGCCTCGTTCCTGGCTGCGCCCTCGATGGCGGCAAGGGAGGCGACACCGACCAGAGAACCGCCGGGATCGCCGGCTTTGGCGCGTTCGACCATATGTTTCGCCGCCTCGCGCAGAGTGAAGAAGACGCCGTCAAGATTGACGGAGAGCACACGGCGATAGACCTCGGTTGGAAACTCAGCGAAGGATTTTCCTGACCCGCCGATGCCGGCGTTTGCAAAGACCGAGTCGATACGCCCGAAATGCCGCGCCGTGTCCGCCATCGCGTCTGCGACCTGCTTTTCGTCGGCGACGTTGACCGTCCAGGCCCGCGTATCACCCCCCAGCCTGGCGACGGCCTGCGCATTATTGGCTTCATTCGACCCCCAGATGGCGAGGCTCGCCCCGGCCTGTCTCAACGCCTCGGCGAAACCCAGCCCGATACCCCGGTTACCGCCTGTCACCAGTGCAACCTTGGCCTTGAGATCAAAGGGGGCGTAGGGCATGATTTCCTCCGTCAATGGCGCAGGAGATGGACGCTGCTTGGCGCGCTCGTCAAGGGACGCGCCTCTTTCCAGTGTCGGTCCGTCGCTTTCGCCGCTCTGTTATCCGGCCGGAGGGAGCCCCGGTGGAGGAAGTGATATGAACTATGTGTCACTGATACTGGCTCTGATGGCTGCAGGCTGTCTTCAGGTCCCTGCGTCCGGCGACCCGCGCGACGCCATGACCCTGCAGCCTGACCGATTGCCGGGCATGTGCCTGACGCTCGGGTCCGCTGACGGCGGTTCGATCAGCATGCCCTGCGACGCTTCCCCTGCACAGAGCCTCATTCTGCCCGGCCCGGAGGGCGGCCCGATCTGTCATGCCGGCGCATGCCTTGCGCCGCGCGGAGAGGGAAACTATCCGCAGCTGTATGCTGTGTCCTGCGACGGCTCGCCCTCCCAGACCTGGACGATCAATGCCGATGGCCACATCAGGAATGGCGAGGGACGCTGCCTCGCGCTACTGGGAGGCGGCTCCAGCCGCGCGGGCGTGATCATCTATGGGTGGGAATGCCTGGCGGACTATGAACCGCCGGTCTGGCGAGCCCGGCCCCCGAAGCCGAGCCATGTGATCGAGGCCTCGCTTGAATCGTCCGTCCGGCCTGGCATGTGTATCGGTTATGACGTCTATCTCGGCCTCTATGCGTGTTCAGACAGTTACACGCAGGTCATCAGTTTTGATGAGAAAGCGAAGGGTCAGTTGCGAATGAAGGGGGCCTGCTTTGCTGGCGGCTACGCCTTTGACGGGCTGTCGCTCAGCGAGTGCTGGGATCTTGACGCTCAGCGCTGGACCCTGACGGCGGATGGGTCCTTTGCCAACGCCGGTGGCGAATGCATTGAACTGGCCAGTGACGGGGATCGCGATACTCTGCGGGCGACGCCCTGTCGCGGCAGTCCGCAGCAGCGCTGGAGCGTCCGCAAGGCGCTGCAGCCGTGAGAGCCGTGGCTGCACCGCTATACGGCCGTCAGGTTACGGTCATGATACAGGATGGTGTCTATGGCTGATGCAAGCGGGGACCGGCTGTCCGATTTCATCGCGCAGCTGACGGGGACATTGGGCCCCGCCGGCGTATCCACCGACCCTGCCGAGATCGCGCCTCACATCACCGACTGGCGTGGTCGCTGGACAGGCGCAACGCCTGTTCTTGTTAAGCCAGCCTCGACCGGAGAGGTCGCCAGGGCGGTGGCCCTCTGCGCAGATTATGGGTTTGGCGTAAATCCCCAGGGCGGCAATTCCGGACTGGTCAACGGCTCGGTTCCTGACGGCGAGGTGCTGATATCGCTTCGCCGGATGAACAGGGTGCGCGATATCGATATCCTCAATGACGCCATGACGCTGGAGGCAGGTGTTGTGCTGACGGCGGCGCAGGATGTCGCTGAAGCGCATGACCGGCTCTTTCCCCTGTCTCTTGGCGCCCAGGGGGTCGCCATGATCGGCGGCCTGATTTCGACCAATGCCGGGGGCGTCCAGGTTCTGCGTTATGGCATGATGCGTGACCTTGTTCTTGGCCTTGAGGTTGTTCTGCCCGATGGCCGTATATGGAACGGGCTGCGGGCGCTGCGCAAAGACAATACCGGCTATGATCTCAAGCAGCTCTTTATCGGCGCAGAGGGCACGCTGGGTGTTATTACCGCCGCAACACTGAAGCTGTTCCCACGGCCGGAGTTGAGGGCGACGGCCTGGCTGACCGTCGCTTCCCCGGCCCGTGCGGTTGAGCTTCTGGCGCTTGCAAAGAAGATGAGCGGCGGAGCGGTTACGGGCTTTGAGATTGTGCCGGAGTTTGCCCTTCAGCTTGTGCTCAGGCACGTTCCGGGCGTGCGTGATCCCCTTCCAAGCCCCTTGCCCTGGCGGATTCTCATGGAGCTCTCTTTGCCGAGAGAGGAGGGCGCCTCGGATCTGTTGGAGACGCTTCTGGCCCGAGCGCTCGAGCAGGATCTCGCAGCTGACGCCACGATCTGTGAGACTGAGGCGCAGAGAGCCATGGTCTGGAAGATCAGAGAGACAATCGCTGTCGCCGAGCGTGCGCATGGCAAGGCGCTCAAGCATGATGTCTCCGTGCCCGTCTCACGGGTGGCTGTGTTCATGGAGCGCGGTGCTGAGCTGGCCCGGCGAATGGCCCCCGGCGCCGATGTGATCGCTTTCGGGCATGTCGGCGATGGTAACATCCATTTCAATATCACCCCGCCGCCGGGCGCGGATCAGGAGCGTTTTGTTGAGGAAGACGGTCTGCCGCTGTCGCAGGCTATCCATGACCTCATCGCGGAACTGAACGGCTCGATTTCAGCCGAGCATGGCGTAGGCCGCCTGAAGCGCGATGAGCTTCCGCTGCGCAAATCGGCTGTTGAGATGGACCTCATGTACGCCCTCAAGCGCGCGCTTGATCCTGAGGGACGCATGAACCCGGGCCGGATACTGCGCCTGCCAGACGTTTAGCGTAAGAAGCAGTCGATGGCGCCTTGCCCTTCCGGCTGGCCATGAGAGGCCTCGCCTGTCCCTGCAGGCGACAGCTCTGCTCCGTTTCCCTGACCGACGCCGGATCTGGCCGCCTGCAGGACGGATATCGCCTTATGCGTGAGCCGTGAGCGCGCACCGTCACCGAGGCTGCCTGTCCGCCGGAGGCCGTCAGTCGCTGCGCGGCGATAGCCCGTCTCAGGTCTCTTTTGCAGCTGAGGCGGGGGGCGAGCCTGCCGGGGCGCCGAGACCATAATAGGCGCTTGCGGGATCGATGGGCGCAGCGACGGGCGAGTCAACCCGAACGGCTGGCGCCGGGGCCGCTGCAGGCGTCTCCACAGGTTTCATGATGTTTGCGCCATAATGCGCGCGCTCAACCGTGCGCTCGGACAGACCCAGCTCCGAGGCGGTGAAGGCAACCAGTCCGCCCGACTTGCACAGCATCTGCACGATATTCTGGCGTGTCTGAAGCTCCAGCATCCGCATCAGCACCTCAACAGTCGCCGGGTTCGCCTTCTCCAGCATGTCGACCAGATCGTCGAGATGTTCATTGTCATAGGCCATCGGACCGTTGGCGAGGTCTTTGTTGATAGGCTTCTCCGGACGACTGAAGGAGAACATTGCTTCGTATATCTTGATACCGAGCGGCATGCCTGTCGCCGCGCCGTCTTCACCGGTTGCTTCCATCTCCTGCAGTTCAGCCAGAACCCTGCGCTCGATGTCACGCTGATGTCTGAAGACGTCCTGATCTTCGAACTCGCTGATGGCGTTATCGAAGAGATTCTCGACGCGGGTCGCCAGCATGGCGCCAAAGGCTTCCATCTGAGAGGGGATCTGGATCCGGTCGATATCAAGATGAAACGCGACCCGTGTTCTGATCAGAAGCTGACGCTTGTCCGTTGTGGTCGACAGGAAGGGCCGTGGCGCACAGGTATGAACCCGCAGGGAAATCTCTCCCGTCCGTCGGTTGACGAGCGATTTTTCAAAAAAGTTTCCCGAGGCGTCCGTGGTGATGACTTTCAGATCTGGCGCATGCTTGTCACGCAGGACCCTGATTGAGGGATCCCAGATCGTCATGGGTGCGCGCAGCGCGCCGTAAAAGTCGCCGTTCCGGGTCGTGATGAAGGTGGCGTGCGCGCCAGCGTCATAGGTCCGTGCAGATCGGTAGACCAGGAAGGCAATAAGGCCTGCAGCCAGGATGGACCCGATAATCAGAAAGATCTCAAGCATGGTGCTGATCCCGGGCCGCATACTGCTCCAGCGTCAGAAAAGCCTATCCCTCCGGACGCGGGGCTACAACGGGCAGTCTTTCTCATTTCCGGGGTGTTGTGCAGTGAATTCTAGCAGCAGCTGAGTGCCGGGAGGCGCTGTCGGGTCGATGTCTTGGCCCCGGGCGCAGGGGCAAGCTGCTGACTTTGTATCAAAAACGGGCCTCCGGGCGGATGCCGCGCCGGTTGGGCTTCGTCTGTCAGGCGAGCGGCTGCGGCCGGCCTCGCTCAGGCGCTCTGAGCGAGGCCTTCTGCGCCACCGCGCACCAGGGCTTCTGCAATCTGCTGAACATCAAGGGCCGCCTGCGCCGTGGCGTCGAGGGCGATGATCGTCTTTTGCTGCCGGATGGCTTCCCGGACCTTGAGGTCGCGCAGAATGATACCGGCCAGCGGCGGACGGAACCCCAGGAAGGTCTGTGAGGCGCGCGCAAGCGCCTCATAGGTCCGCCGGCCGGCGACGCGGGTGTCGGCCATGTTCACGGCGATCCATGGCTGTACGGAAGGGGCATAGCCGCGCAGCACCTTGATGAACGCATAGGCGTCGGTCATCGAGGTGGGCTCATCATTAGCGACGATCACGCACCTGTCGCAGGCTCTTGCGAGCCGCATGACGTTGTCTTCAATTCCTGCGCCGAGGTCGACAAGCACCGTGTCGTACTGCATGGCCAGGGCCGTCAGCGACGCGGCCAGACGCGAGGCCTCCTCCGCCGGCAGTCCCGCAAGCGCCCCGGACCCCGAGCGGCCGGCAAGGACGTCAAAGCCGATCTCTGATCCTGCTCCGCCACTGACCTTGCAGACGGCGTCTTCCAGCTCGACCCAGCCGGCGATGACGGCGGCGAGGTCAGTTTCCGGAGCGATGCCGAGCTGAACATCGACGTTTGCAAGACCCAGATCGCCATCCACCAGAAGGGTCCGCCGGCCCATCCGGGCGAAGGTTGCGGCTAGGGTCGTCGAGAGCCAGGTTTTGCCAACTCCGCCTTTTCCGGACGCCACCGCGATAACCGACGCCGGCGTGACGCGCGGGCGCTGGGCGCCCTTGCCGTCCGATCGTTTCGAACCGAAGGTTATCATCACGCGGCTCCTCTGAGCTGTTCGGCTTCGGCAGATGAGGCGCCCGTCACAAGCAGCCGGGCGATCCGTTCCGACGAAGCAGGCGTCAGCCCGCATCGGGGATTAGACGTCAAACCTAGTGAAGCGATGCTTAACCGGGTTGTGGAAATTGCAGCCATCACGCCCCCGCGGCGCCTGACCGCGTCGATCCGGGTAACTATGACCCAACGGCAGCCTGCCTGGGCGAAGGCGCGTGCATTGTCCTCCAGCTCCATCGGATGGCCGTCCGCCGCAAGCACCAGAACAGGCTCAATATTCATATATGAAATCAGGTCACTGCAGCGCTTCATGTCCGCCTCGTCGAGGGGGTTGAATGACGGGCAGTCGATGACGAGCCGCTGGCCGCGGTCGTCAGCCTCACGCGTCAGCCGCATCAGGTGATCCGGGGACAGCGCATAGGTTACCGATGGCTTAAGCATTAACGCCGCCAGCCGGGCGATCTGGCCGGAGGCGTCGAAATCGGCGGCCACCGGCTCGATGGGATGACGCTTATCGGAAAGGAAGCGGGCGATTTTGGCTGTCGCCGTCGTCTTGCCTGAGCCGGGCGGTCCGACCAGCAGCAGGGACTTTTCAGGGCGCGGGCTGAGCGGGCTGAAGGTCAGAAGGCCGTCGATACCCGCCGCGAGCGCAGCATGGGTTTCCATGCCCGCGCCCAGGCGCGAGCTCGCCTCTGAAACCATGTGAACGAAGCCATCGGGCGCTCCGTGCCAGCGGAGCATGGATGCGATCTGGGAGCGCGTCTCATCGAAGAGCGGGCGGACATCGGCAAAGCGTGGGGTGGCTTTCTGGCTGAACGAGCGCTCAACCGCAGCCCGGACTTCAACATAGCCGTCATCCTCCCGCTCGCGGGTTGAGAGAATCACGGCGTCCGGGCCCATCTCCTCCCGGATCATGGCGAGGGCCTCTTCCTCGGTCCTGCCCACGAACATCTTCATTTTCATGATCGGGCTCCCTTCGACATGGTCAGACGGAACCGGCTGAGCGCAGCCGGGATTTGGGGTGAATTTCGTTCTGAGACATCACGACGGTCTGTGGCCGGAAGCGCTCGACGAGCGATCGGACATACGGGCGCACCCCCGCGGATGTCAGAAGGACAGGCGAATCGCCTGACTGACTGGCGCGCTCAAAAGCGGCGCGAAGGTCTGAGACGAACTGATGCAGCCGCGAGGGCTCGAGGGCCAGCTGGCGGTCTGCGCCGGCCCCGACCAGCGCTTCAGCGAATGTCTGCTCCCACACCGGGGACAGCGCAATAATGGGAAGCGACCCCGATCCGTCGAGGTTGGCGTTGCAGAGCTGGCGCGCCAGGCGCGTCCTGACGTGTTCGGTAACAGACAGAAGGTCCGTCGAGGCGGACGTCGCCTCGGCGATGGCCTCAAGAATGGTGCTGAAGTCGCGGATCGAGATGCGCTCACGCAGCAGGTTCTGCAGAACGCGCTGAATGCCGGAGACGGTAATCTGACCGGGCGTGATATCCGTGACCAGCGAGGCCTGAGGCTTGGGCAGATCCTCGATGAGCTGCTTGACAGAACCGAAGGTGAGAAGCTCGGCCATGTTCTCCTTGACCAGTTCGGTGAAGTGGGTCGTGAGAACCGTTGCGGCGTCGACCACGGTATAGCCCTGGATGGCGGCGTTTTCCTTCGCCATGTCGTCCACCCATACGGCGGGCAGGCCAAATACCGGTTCGTTGACCCTTTCTCCGGGAATGGGAGCAGCAGCGCCCGATGCGTTCATGGCGAGGTGCAGCTGGGGTCTGAGGCGACCACGGCCGGCCACCACTTCCTTGATGAGGATTCGGTAGTCTTCCGATCCCAGCTCAAGATTGTCGATGATCCGGACCTGCGGCACGACAAACCCAAACTCGGAGGCGATCTGCCGCCGAACGGCCTTGACCTGGTCGGTCAGCTTGCGGCCGGAGGCTTCATTGATCAGTCCAAGCAGCCCGAAGCCGAGTTCGATCTTGATGTCGTCGACCGCCAGGGTTTCCTGGATCGGCGCCTCAGGGGCTGGCTGGGCGCGCTGAGCGACTGCTTTCTGAAGCGCCTGATCCCGTTCAAGCGCCGACTGCTTCTGAAATCCGCGCCAGGCGAAGTATCCGGCGATGCCGGCAAGCCCGAAGAAGGGTATGATCGGCATGCCCGGCAGGAGGCCGGCGAATGCCGCCATGACGCCGGCTATAGCCAGTCCCTGCGGGTTGGAGAACAACTGAGCGCCGATCGCCTTGTCTGCAGCTCCCTCGACGCCCGCTTTGGACACCAGCATACCGGCCGCCACCGAAACGATCAGGGCCGGGATCTGCGAGACAATGCCATCGCCGACGGTCAGCAGCGTGTAGCTGTTGGCGGCCTCCTCAAAGGAGATACCCATCTGAGCGACGCCGATGATCATGCCGCCGATGATGTTGATGAACGTGATCAGGATGCCGGCCATCGCGTCGCCGCGGACGAACTTGGAGGCGCCGTCCAAGGCCCCGAAGAAATTGCTCTCTCCCTCGAGCTCTCTGCGACGCCGGCGGGCCTCTTCTTCATTGATGATGCCGGCGGACAGATCTGCATCAATCGCCATCTGCTTGCCGGGCATCGCATCGAGTGTGAAGCGCGCAGCAACTTCCGCGATGCGGCCCGAACCCTTTGTGACCACGACGAAGTTGACGATGATCAGGATAATGAAGACCACGATGCCAATGACAAAGCTGCCCTGCATGACAAAGCCGCCAAAGGCCTGAATGATATTGCCGGCGGCCTCCGGACCCTCATGCCCATGGCTGAGAATGAGCCGGGTCGTGGCGATGTTCAGCGCCAGACGCAAAAGCGTGGCGAGAAGAAGAACGGTCGGAAAAGCTGAGAATTCCAGCGGCTTCTGAATCAGCAGCGCTGTCATCAGGATGAGCACGCTCAGCGTGATGGATACGGCAAGGAGAAAGTCGAGCAGGAAGGGCGGAATCGGGATGATCAGCATCAGGACCAGCGCCATGACGCCGAGGCCCAGCGCGTATTCGCCGCGTGCAAACAGCTTGGTGAACGCGTTCCAGTCGAACCCGCCCGCGCCGATCGATGCTGTACCTGTCTGCGCCATCCGCTTTAACCCGCCGCCCTGGCTTCGCCGGGGGCGGCGACCTCAATTCCTGCATCCTGGTAGGCCCGCAGTTTGTTGCGCAGCGTCCGGATGGAGATCCCCAGGATGTTCGCTGCATGGGTGCGGTTGCCAAGGCAGTGATCGAGCGTCTGCAGGATGAGATCCTGTTCGACCTGGGCGACAGTCTGGCCGATCTGGAAGACAGCGCCGTTCATGGCGGCTTCGGCGGCGTTGACAGCCCGCTCTGCGGTCAGGTCAAGCGCATTGGCCCGAACGGGACGTCCGTCCGGGGTGCGCAGGTCATCGACCATGATGTCCGTGCTCCGGGCCAGAATGACGGCGCGGTGCATGGCGTTCTCAAGCTCGCGGACATTACCCAGCCAGGCGGCTGACTGGATCCGTTCGCGGGCGCCATCCGACAGGGTGCGGGTGAAGCCATTGGCGGCGGCATACTTGTCGAGGAAGAACTCTGCGAGGGCGATGAGGTCTCTCGGGCGCTCGCGCAGGGGCGGGATATGGAGGTTCATGACGTTGAGGCGGTAAAGCAGGTCTTTGCGGAATTCCCCGCGCATGACCGCTTCCTGCAGGATCCGGTTGGATGTGGCGATGATCCGGATGTCGACCGGAACGGGCTTTGATCCACCAACCCGGTCGATGACGCGCTCCTGAATGGCGCGCAGGAGTTTTGCCTGGAGCCGGATATCCATTTCCGAGATCTCATCGAGCAGAAGCGTGCCGCCATCAGCCTCCTCGAACTTTCCGATACGGCGCGCGATTGCGCCGGTGAATGCGCCCTTCTCGTGTCCGAACAGCTCGCTCTCAAGCAGGTTTTCAGGAATCGCTGCGCAGTTGACCGAGATGAACGGCTTGTCGGCCCGGTGCGAACGCTTGTGGAGGTAGCGCGCCATCACTTCCTTTCCGACCCCGCTTTCGCCGGTGATCAGCACAGAAGCGTCGGTCGGTGCGATCTGATCGGCAAGCTGCTTGAGCGCGATCATCGCCGGATCCTGGGCGATGAGCGGACGATCATCGTCAGCCACGGCGGCCAGAACGGCCGCTATGAGCTCCGGGTCAGGCGGCAGCGGGATAAACTCACGCGCACCTGCCCGTATAGCGGCTGCAGCCCTTTCCGACGTTACGCCGATGCCGCAGGCAACGACCGGGGCGACAATGCGCTCCTGCTTCATCGCAGACACGAGGCTGGCGATATCCTCATGGACATCGATCATCACGATGTCCGCCCCGCGTCCCGTGCGCAGCAGCTCCATCGCGGCCGGAGCGTCCTCCGCATGCAGTACCTTGGCGCCACGGTCGAAGGCGATCTTGGTCGCAGTCGAGAGCTGGCCTGCGAGATTTCCGATAATCAGAACACGCATGGATATCCTCTAGCCGTCTGAGTTCTTGATAATTTCTGTCATGGTCACGCCGAGCCGGTCATCCACGACGACGACTTCTCCGCGCGCCACGAGGCGTGAGTTCACGTAGATGTCGATGGCTTCGCCGACCCGGCGATCAAGCTCGAGAACTGAGCCGGGTCCGAGTTCGAGCAGCCTCGACACTTCAATGGTCGTACGGCCGATCACAGCCTGTACGGATACAGGGACATCAAACAGGGGCTTGAGGTCGGCGGCAAACTTATCGCGCGTATCAACCGCGCCATGCTCGGCTGCGCCCGGGCGCGACAGGGCTGCCCCGGGTTCGCCTGGTGAAAGTTCTGGAAGACTGAGGTCGCTGGTGCTCATGACATCCTACGCGGCGGAAAAGAGTTCAAGCTGTCCCTCGACAGGGTCTTCGAGGCGGGTTTTGAGAATATCGTCGATCGCCGATGCGACAGCCTCGCGACTGAAGCCGGTCTCGCCTTCTGACCAGCTGACCCGCCAGTCTCCGGGCCGGGCGGTCGCATCGCCGACGAACTGAATGTTGCCGCCCACGCCCTGGCGACGCAGCTGTTCAAGGCGACGCTCGATCTGTGGCAGGGAGTCGGGGGCGACGCTGACAATGATGACAGGATTGGCCTTGAGCTGGCGCACTGCGGTTGCGATGGCGTCGGCTGCGACCGCCTCGCCATTCCTGTCGAGTGCGGCGCCGGCAATCCTGCGCGCAGCGATGAGCGCCAGTTCTGCGGCTTCCTGGCGCAGCTGGTCGGAAATCGCCGCGAGCCGGGCGGCGACTGGCGAGAGATGCGCGATGATCTTGTCAACGGCTGCAAAGCCGCGCGCTTCGGCGGCCTGGCGCGCCCGCATTTCGCCTTCGGAGCGCGCGCTGGCTGCCAGCTGATCAGCCTCCTCACGCGAGAAGAACTTACGGTCGGGACCTTTGAGAACATCGCCATCAGGCGTGAACTCGACTTCAAAGGCGAAGGGGGAATGGGGCTGGGGCATCAGTAAATCAGCTGGTCTGAGCCGCTGCCGTCGGCAAGCATGATTTCACCGCGGTCGGCCAGCGCTTTTGCGGCGACAACCATTTCCTGCTGGGCGGCCTCGACATCCCTGAGCCTCACTGGCCCCTTGGCCGCCATGTCATCGCGCATCAGCTTGGCGGCGCGCTCGGACATGTTCGACATGAACAGGTTGCGCAGCTCCTCATTTGCACCCTTCAGAGCAAGAACAAGTTTGTCCTTGTCGAAATTGCGCAGCAGCGTCTGGACGCCGCCGGGATCGAGCTTCGCGAGGTCCTCAAAGACAAACATCAGCGAGCGGATGCGGTCTGCGGCTTCTTTGTTCCTGTCTTCCAGGAGCGACATAAAACGTCCCTCCGTCTGGCGATCGAAGTTATTGAAGATGGCCGCCATCTGCTCATGACTGTCCCGCTTGGACGTGCGCGCGAGATTGGTCATGAACTCAGTGCGCAGGGTTGTCTCAATTTTCTCGAGAATATCACGCTGCACGGGCTCCATCCTGAGCATGCGCTGAATGACCTCGAGCGCGAACTCCGGGGGCAGGGCGGTGATAACGCGGGCAGAGTGATCCGTCTTGATTTTCGAAAGAACGACCGCAACTGTCTGCGGGTATTCATTCTTGAGATAATTGGCGAGCACCTGCTCGTTAACGTTGGCAAGCTTGTCCCACATTGTGCGGCCGGCAGGTCCGCGCATTTCCTCCATCAGCGATTCAACCTTGTCGCGCGGCAGGAACTGGGTCAGCAGGCGGTGGGTCTGTTCATGTGATCCGATGAGTGCGCCGGAGCCCGACAGGCGGTTGACGAAATCCTTGATCAGATATTCGACGGTTTCAGCCTTGACGGTTCCAAGGCTGGACATTGCCAAGGATACATCCCGCAACTCGTCATCGTCGAGGCGCTCCCAGATCGGCCGGGCGTCATCCCCGAGGGCCAGCAGAAGGATGGCCGCCTTTTGCTGCCCGCGCAGATGCGCAACCGTGTTGAGGGCGTCAGACAGACGGCGGTTGACGTCGTTATGTGTATCCTGGCGCGTCAGGCCGCCTTTCTGGCTGGCGTCAGTCTCCTGACCCGCCGGGCTCTCCTCAGGTTTTGACGCTGCAGCTGCGGACGCCTTGCTCATGCTGCGCGCTCTGTGCGCTCTGCCCGGTCTGCGGGCTCTTCAGACATCCAGGCCCGGATGATGCCCACCGACTCGTCCGGATGCTTGGCGACGACTTCAGAGATCTTCTTGATGGACGACGCCTTCACCTGACCTGCAACGCGCGCGACATCAACACCGGCGTCAAGACGTTCGGGCATCGCCACGTCGAAGCCGACGGCCCGCCCTTCCGGCAGTGTTAAGGTGCGCACGCCATTCTCGCTGGCAGCCTGGGCCGCCTGCTGGGCGGCAAGCGAGGCCTGATAGTCGGCAATCGCCTTGGCCCGCTTGGCGCCTTTGAGGGAGCGTATCTCAGGAGGCAGGTCCTCTGATCCCGGTTTGGACATGAGGCCCGCCACCAGCGGCCGCAGGACGAAGAAGACCAGAGCCAGGGCGGTGAGCACCAGCGCCAGTATCTCGCCGATGCGGACAAGATCAAACTTGTCAAAATCGAACGCTCCCGGCGGCTCGCCGGCGTCAAGGGCCACATCAGGTCGTGCGAAGGGCGCGCTTTCAACCGTCACGACGTCACCGCGCTGCTCATTAAACAGGACGGCCGACTTCACCAGGGCGGTAATCCGGGCGATCTCCGCCGGCGAGCGGTCCTGCCATGTGGCGGGGGCGCCGGCTTCGCCGGGTATCCTTACCTGGTCAATCGCGACGGCCACAGACAGTCGCCTGATGGCGCCGCCTTCAATGATTTCGGTCCGGACGGTTTTATCCATCTCATAATTGATGGTGGCCTCCGTACGGCTGGCGGTGCGCTGGTTCTGGGGCTGAGGGGCTGAGCCAGCCTCCGCTCCATCGGGAACATTGTTGGCGACGGTTGTTTCCTCCCCGGGCGCCATGGAGGTGTCATTCTCGCTGTCCTCGACGGTAGTTTCGGACCGGACAACACGGCTGTCAGGGTTGAATGTCTCCGAGCTCTGCGTGACCTTGTTGAAATCGGCCTCAATCGAGACCGTCACCTTTGCGGCCTCGGGTCCTGCGATGTTTTCGATGACGTCGAGAACCTTGCGTCTGTAGCTTTCTTCCATCGCGCTGCGGCGTTCATCGGCGCTGGAGCCGCCACCGGCGCCGCCAGAACCGGTCTCATCGGTCGCCGCCGCCAGCAGGCGTCCATCCGTACTGGTCACTGTCACGGCGCTGATATCGAGCCCGGGAACCTGAGCGGCGATAAGATTGCGGATTGCGCGCACCTTTTCGGCAGGGATCATGTTACCGGCCAGCTGCAGAACCACTCCCGCCTTTGGCTTTTCTGAATTCTGCTGAAAGAGGGGCTTGTCAGGTATCGACAGATGAACGCGGGCGGATTGCACCATGTCGTAGGAGGCGATTGAGCGCGCCAGCTCCCCCTCCATGGCGCGCAGCTTCTTTATATTCAGAACGAACTGGGTCTCGCCCAGGGCCGACGACTTGTCGAAGATCTCCCAGCCGATGGAGCCCCGGGTCGGCAGCCCCTGTTCGGACAGCATCATCCGTGCGTCCTCAACCCGCGCTGCATCGACGAAAATGGCCGATCCGCCGCCCTCAAGGGTGTAGGCGACCCCGGCCGTATCAAGGCGGTTGGAGATTTCTGCGGCTTCCTCGAGGTCGAGGCCCGAGAACAGAAGGCGTTTTGCGCCTGCATCGCCCTGCAGCATGATCACGCCCAGCCCGCCGCCCACAAGAGCGACGACGACGAGTGCGGCGGCGATGCGCATCCGGCCCGAGCGAGCCAGCTGCGCCATCAGTCCTTTAGTCTCTGCGGTCTGATTTTCAGCCACGGCTACCCCGGAAGACACTGCCTGCGTCGCGATGAGCGACTAGGCAGGAATTTCCCGGTACGTGGTAAACGGGTCCTTAAGACCCGGAGACGAGTTTGTTAGTAAAGTCTTAAACCCATCGCCCGCTGCAAGCTTCCCCCGTAGCCTTGCAGCCGTGCTGTCCCGCCGCGCAGGCGATCAGCGATAGTTCTGAAGGCGGGTGGTGCGCAGTCCTTTAACTCCGTGACGCTCGTAGAGACGTTCCCAGCCGGAAAACTCCTCTTTCGAGATCTCGTAACGGTCGCATGCGTCTTCTGCACTCAGCAGGCCACCGTGAACCGCGGCGACCACTTCCGCCTTGCGGCGGGTCACCCAGCGCTGGATCCCCGGAGGGGGCAGGTCGGAGAGGGTGATGTGGCGTCCGTCAGGTCCCACGACAGCCTCACCTGTTGCGGCATGGCTCAGCATGGATAACTCCCTGTGATGTTCAATCCTGACAGGGACGCTAGGGGCAGGCCTTTAAGGTGAGCCTCGCGGCGGCGGCTTGCTTTTCGGCAAAGTTTCATCGAAGTGTGGAGGCGCCGGAAACCATGGCGATCGCCCGCCCGTTCGCTGCGGGCGACAGCCAGAGGCTCCGGCGCTGATGTTTGCGACATATCAGTGGCTTCCGTGCGTTTACGCTTCAGGCGCGAAAAGAGGGCTTAGCGCTTCAGCCTGATCAGTTCGTCGAGCATCTCGTCGGCCGTCGTTATGATCTTTGAGGACGCCGAATAGGCCCGCTGTGTCATGATCAGGCTCGAGAACTCTTCAGCGAGGTCGACGGTTGAGTTTTCCAGCGTGCGGGACTTCATGACCCCGGCGCCGGTGCTGCCTGCAATCCGCATGGAGAGGGCGCCTGCATCAGGGCTGAGCCGGTAGACGCCGCCGTATTCCGAATAAAGACCGTCAGGATTTCCAAAGGTCGCCAGGGGTATCTGATAGATGCGGCGGGTAAGACCATTTGAGAACATCGCCGTCACTGAACCATCCTCGCCGACATCGACAGACGCCAGCGAACCGAACGGGGTGCCGTTAACCTGGGACGCGCCAAGGGCGGAGGGTGAGTCGTAATTTGTAAGGCCGCCGGGCCCCACTCCACCAATGTCCATCTGGATGGTCTGCGTTGCGAGCCCGAGCGAGGGCGCCCACTCTGAACCGCCCGCGCCGACGGCGCCGATCGTGAAGGAAAGCGGCAGGGTCGAGTTTGCCAGGTCCAGCTGTCCGAAGGGCGTGAATCTAACTATACCGGTCGCCAGCTGGCCGTTCACCAATGGCGCGGCGTCGATCACCTCTGCATCGGGCAGGTGCACTTCTGTATACCATGCATTCGGTCCCTGTTTAAGGAAGCACAGCGTCAGCGTGTGCAGGCCGCCCTGGCTGTCATAAACCTGCATCGGTATACGGAAGTCAGGCGTCACATTGCCTGACGCCATATTGTTCGCAGGTGTTGCAGCGCTATATGTCGCGGCTGCTGCTGAGACAGGTGTTGAGGACTGAAGATTGGCAGACAAAGACAACTGTGTTGTCGCTTCGGCGCTGCCGGCGACGCCTGATGTTCGGATAGGCTCGAGCGCCGTGAGATCGGTGGGGTTGGCGTTGACCTGGCCCGATGCGTCTACTGCCCATCCCTGGAGATAATAGCCGGCCGCATTTCGCAGATAGCCATCGCCATCCGGGGTGAACTGACCCGCGCGTGTATAGAAGTAAGGGTCCTGCGAGGTGGCGTCATCGCTGCGGGAGCGGACAACGAACATACCCTTGCCATTGACGGCGAGGTGCGTAGAAATGGTCGATGAAATCGTCGAACCTTGATCATTCATCATGGCGCGAGAACGTGAAATCGTACCGCCCGCCGAATAGGTCGTAGGGTTCGTATTTGATGTCAGCAGGGCGTTAAAATCATTGCGCAGCCGCTTATACCCGACGGTGTTGATGTTCGATATGTTGTCGGAGATCGCCGCCAGAGCACTTGCGTTGGCGCGCATGCCAGACGTGCCGGCGAGCATGGCCGAATTGATACTCATGGTCGAAACTCCAAGGTCGCCCGTCGAGGGCTGGCTAGCGTAGGTGGCGTTGGCTGATTGTCAGCCTTGGCAGGCGCATTCAGCGCCTGATATGTCTGCGGTCTGGCGAGCTCAGCGGCTCATCAGACGTTTTATGTCAGCGTAGGCAAAAATCCCTGATGGTGTTGTCAGGGCGGGCTCGCCATAGGTGAGATCAACCCCGGTGATTGTGGTTACGAGCGAGTGTTGCGGCGTGATAACTTTTTTTGCAGCGTCCTCGGCCTGTACATTGATCCAGTAGGCTTCGCCCGCCCTGGCCTTAGCTCCGGAGCTCAGAACGCCGTCCCATGCAAAATCATGAGAGCCGGCTTTGGTCGCGCCATCCTGTGAGTAGACGACCTTGCCGTCCTGACCGGTAACAGTGATCGTGACCTGCGCGGCGTCGGCTGGCAGCGAGTAGCGCCAGTTGATCGGATCGCCCATGAACTGAGCCGCGCGGGTGTTGATCTCGGCTTCCTGTCCGAGATAGCCGGAGAGGGATGCTCCTGCGTTGGCGTTGGTCGCCTTGATCAGTGTTTCGAGCTGACTGTTGGCGCGTATCTGCTGCTCGACGCCGGAGAATTGCACCAGCTGCTGGGTGAACTGGTTGGAGTCCATGGGCTCAAGCGGATCCTGATTCTGGATCTGCGCAGTCAGAATGTTGAGAAAGGTATCGAAGTTATCCGAAAGCGTTGCCTGCGCTATGGCCGCCTTGCCGGCCTGTGTCTGCGTAGCGGGGACGAAAGAGATCATGTCGCTCATCAGTTTCTCCTTCAGGCCACAAGATCAAGGCGTGTGGGGAGCCAGGGGCGCGCAGCGCGTTCCACCGGGGTCTCGACGGGGACATCGATTGTACTGAACCGGCGCCAGACATCCGGTCGGGCCGGCGCCGGGCGGCCATCCTCAGATGTTGCGTTCCGACCCTGATCGTCCGCCATCTCGAACGTTACGCCGCCTTCTGCCAGATCAACGCCTGCGTCTGTGAGCATGCGCTCAAGCGCCCGCTGACCCCGCATGAGATCATTCAGCGCCGCGCTGTCGTGAGCGGCGAGCACGGCGCGCACTTTTTTGTCACTGCCAACCTCGATCCGCACGTCAATCTGGCCAAGTTCAGCAGGATCGAGCCTGATCTCAAACCGCTGCGCCCGGCCATCGAAGCGTTCAATGAAGCGTGTATAGACCTGCAGGGTCGCGGGCGGAGCGGACATGTGCGCCGTCTGACTGTTGGCGGCTGGGATTGAGGCTGACGAGGGCGCTGCACCGGAGAGACTGCCGGACGCTTCCGTCCCCGCCATGGGCCTTGCGTGTGGAGCACCCGGGATCTCGGGCGCGGTGTCACTCTTAGCCTCGGGTATCGCTATACGCGCAGCCGCCTGGCCGATGGCAGCCTCTCCCGGAGAGGTTTTCACTCCGGATGCAGAGGCTTTCGCTATGGTCTCGCCAGCAGACGCCCCGGGCTTAGTCTCCGCCGTCCTGTCAGGAAGCTCAACCGGTATCAGGTCACTATCGGCAGCAGCCTCATCTTCAAGGCCCGGCGGCGATGCCGCCGGCATGAGGATCGGTATCATCGGCGTCTGGGCGGGCACCGCTGGCGGTGCGGCGTCTGCGCCGGTCGGAACGGCCGGGGGCGGCTGCGGGGTCACAGGCGTCCGTGCGTTGCTGACTGTCTCATCTCCCGTTCTGCCGACAGCGCTCATGTCAACGCTGGGAGCTGCGCCCGCAGAGCTTTCATCTTCCCCTGGAGCAGCGCCAGTCTTTGAAAAGACAGACGCATCGGATACTCCGAAAATGTCGTTTTGCGGCGTCACGGCCGGTCCGGTCCAGTCGAAGCTACCCCGATCCCTTACCGTCAGCGATGTCTGCGACCCTCCCGAAAGTCTGAGAGACTGACCGCTGATCAGCTGAGGCAGCGGGCCCGCAGGCCAGACTGTAAGACCTGACGTCACCAGGGCGTCAACCGGGCCGGTCAGTTGGGCAGAGGCGTCAGCTTCGTCGGGTGAAAGTCCTGCTAAGAGGGCGCTGCTTGACTGCAGACTCAGGCTAAGTGCGCCCTCAGCCGACAGGAGCGGTGTCAGCGCGCCGGGCTGAGCGAGGCCTGTGGCGGGGGGCGCCGGGGCTGCGCTGACGAGCGGCGCTGCGGCGGGCTCGCCTGCCTGGGGCCCGAGCATCGCGGCAAATGTCTGGTCTCGCCCGGCTGCTCCTGCAGGAGCGCTTCCGGCGTTGAGGCCGCCGGCTGACGCCCGGGCGGCTGGAAAGAAGAAGGCGGCTGCTTCAGTCAAGCAAGGCCTCGCACAAGACAGTCGTCGTCCGAAGCAATGGCCGCGGCGACATCTGTGGTCGGCCTGCAACCCGCAAGCCATTAATGTTTTTCGTAAAAAATCCTGTACAAACAAACAAGTGGAAGTTAACGACTGACCTCAGAGACGCTGCGAGCGGCAAGTCTGGCCCGGCAGCCCTGCAGAATCTGCCGCCTGAAAGCTCGGCGGGTCGGCCCTGAGGTACGCTTGCCCGCGCCGCCCGCCCGACGGGGCGCCGGCATCCTGGATCTGGCCCGGGACTTGCGTGGTTAACGGGGCGGTTGCGACCAGTCGACCGGAGCGTTCCAGGGCAGAAGCGCCCTCAGCGAAATTTTCGCGAATGTATTCAGAATGATGGAACGATTCTGGACAACGCTGGTCTGGCTGTGGCGACCAGGCAGTTTGCTCCCGCTGGGCAATATCTGCCGGGTCAGTTGAGAGCGGAGCCACCACGTGTCCATCCAGACGATCATGGGAACAGGGCTCTCGGCGCTGCTGGCCAACCAGCAGGCGCTCAGGACGGTTTCAACCAACGTCGCAAACGTCAACACCACGGGTTATTCGCGCCTGGATGTCGACTTTGTCTCGCGTCAGTCGGCCGGCGGGTCAGGCGGCGTCGGGGTCGACGTGCAGCGCGTCGCCAATTCCTATCTTGCCGCCGCCGCCATGCGCGGGGCCTCAGAGGTGGCCTCAGCTGACGTGCTGGCTCAGTTCATGGACAGAGCTCAGGGGCTGCTGGGCGATCCGTCAGGCCAGTCATCTGTATTCAGCGCGCTCGATCGTGTGTTTTCGAGCTTTGGTTCGCTGGCTGTTGATCCCTCTGCGGGGCCGCGTCAGTCCACAGCTCTTTCGGATCTGCAGAACCTTCTCGCGCAGCTGGACACAACCGCCGCAGAGATCTCCCGCCTGCGTGAGGAGGCGAACGGGCGTGTTGTATCAGGCCTGCAGGAGGCAAACGCCCTCCTGAGCGGCATCGCCAAGCTGAACATGACGATACAGGGCGCCCGACAGGCTGGCGGGAGCGCCGCTGAGGCGGAGAATGAGCAGCAGCGTATGCTCGACCGTCTGGCTGGCATTATTGATATCCGCACCCAGGACCGTCCGCTGGGCGGAGTGGATGTACGAACATCCGACGGGCTTCTGCTGGCTGATATGGACGCGTCCGTTCTCGGGCTGAGCACGACCAGCCAGGGCGAGCCCTATCCGGGTCTGGTTGTAAACCTGCCACGATCGACAACCGAGCTTGCACTTGAGCCGCATATCAGCGGCGGCGAGCTGAAGGGTCTTCTGCGTACGCGCGATCGTGAGCTGGTCAACCTCCAGCTGGCGTTCGGAGAATTTGCGGCCGGCGCAGCCGAGGCGCTGAATGCGGCCCATAACAGCGGTACGGCGGTTCCAGCGCCTGGACAGCTCTCGGGCCGCAACACAGGCCTTCTGGCCACTGACCGTCTTAACTTCACCGGGGCCGCCAATATCGCAATTGTCGACAGTGCGGGTCTGGTGGTGAGAAACTTCCGTGTCGACTTCAACACCCAGCAGATCACTGATGAGGCGGCCAATGTGACGGCGTTCGCCAACTCAATTGGCGATTTCCAGACGGCGCTGAACACCGCCATGGGAGCCGACGGGCAGGTGACGTTCGCCAACGGCCGCATGCAGATCGCAGCAAGCGCGGCAGGCAGAGGGATCGCTGTTCGTGATGATGTCAGCACGCCCGCCGCCCGCGCTGGCAAGGGCTTTTCGCATACCTTCGGGCTGAATGATCTGGTCGCTCACGGCGAGCCTCTCAGTTATGCCACCGGCGTGTCAGGGGCGGATCTGCACGGCTTTACGGCCGGGCAGGGCTTAACATTCGCCCTTCGCAATGCAGACGGCGGAATCATCCGCAGCGTCGACTTCACTGTGGGCGCAGGCGCCACGATGGCGTCTCTGCGCGCTGATATTGATGCAGCCCTTCAGGGTTATGCTCAGACATCTCTGAACGCCGAGGGGCGCCTTCAGCTGGTCTCCTCCGCTGCGAGCGTTGCGCGGGTTGATGTTCTGCAGGATAGCACAATCCGTGGCGATACCGGGCTCTCGGTGTCCCAGATATTCGGTCTCGGCGAGGTTCTGCCCGCCCAGCGCGCGCGGTCCCTGTCCATCAACTCCTCCATCCTGTCGAATCCGGCGCGGCTTGCATCGGCCCAGGCGGATCTGGCGGGCGCGGCGGCTGGCCGGCGCGTTCTGTCCGCTGGCGACGGGCGAGCTGCTCTGGCGCTGGAGGCTGCCGGAGCCGCCTCGCGCACCTTCGCCGAAGCCGGACTCCTGAGCGCCCAGGCCGCCTCCGTGAGCGATTACGCTTCCCGTCTGGCCGGACAGGCCGGCGCGCGCGCTGAGGCGCTGTCCGCCGCGCGCCAGTCGGCTGCGGCTGTGCGCGATGAGGTGCAGGCGCGTCGGACGGGCGATGAAGGGGTCAATCTGGATGAGGAACTCGTCAAGATGACAACCTATCAGCAGGCCTATGCGGCCGCCTCGCGCCTGATCCAGGCCGCCCGCGATCTTTATGATATCACGCTGAGCATGGTCTGAAGGGGACTGAGCCATGAACCGTATCTCTTCGGCCATGATACCGGCATCCTCGCTGGCTGATATCCAGCGGGCTCAGCGCGAGCTGGTTGAGGCGGCCCGTCAGAGTTCCCAGCAGACCCGGGCCACTGACCTTCAGGGCTATGGTCGTCAGGCGCAGACACTGGTCTCTGCCGAGCGGCTGTCCTCACGGCTCAACGGTTTCCAGGAAACAGCGCGCGAGCTGACATCGCGCCTCAAGATCCAGGATGTCGCCCTCGACCGTGCGGCTGAGGCTGTTGGAAAGCTCAAAGCCGGTCTGTTCCAGAATTTCACGCTCGACAGCGGGGATGGCGTCAGGGTTCAGCTCGAGGAAGCCTTCGCCGCTCTTAAGGATACGATGAACGTCGACCTTGGGGGACGCTATCTGTTCGGGGGCGTCATGAACGACCGTCCGCCCGTGGCGGCCGCGTCGCTGGCGGATCTGGCGGCCAACCCTTTGAGCGCGACCCTGGAGCAGGGCGCGCAGGCGCAGGTTATGCGCCTGGAAGAGACCCGCCTGATCGCCGCCGGACCTGTGGCCGACGACGTGGTCGGTCAGGCCATGGCGGCCATCAAGCGGCTTTCGGAGCTGGATGGCGGCGTCAATGGTCCTTTTTCAAAACAGCTGACGCCTGTTCAGAAGGATGCGCTCGAGAGCGAGATTGCGAACCTCAGCAGCGCCTTCGAAACGATCCTCAGCCGCCAGGTCGATAATGGGCGTCTCATGAAGGACGTTGAGGCGGCCGAGGACAGACTGACAGCGCGCGTGACCGCGCTTGATTCTGTTATCGGAGGTATAGTGGAGGTTGATCTCGCTGAGGTCGCCGTGAGGCTTAACCAGGCCCAGTTCGCCTATGAAACCTCTGCAAGCGTTTTCAACATCCTGCGCGATATGTCTCTGCTCAAAATGCTTCGCTAGCCCTCACAGCGGCGCCGCTCGCAGGCGGGTATGCGTTCAAAGAAAAAAGTTTCACACAGAACGCCCTAGGGATGCGCCGGGAGGCGGCTGCGCCTTCTGGGGGCGGGCGAAAGCAGCGACCCGCCGCTCATGGCGGGGCCTATTGCGCCTTCGGCCCTTGCGAGCGAGGATAGTCCCGGCCGCATAAAACAGACTACTCACCTCGGGAGAATGAGATGGCTCTTCGCTTTGGACTGACGGGCGCTCTTGCGTCGGCTGTATCCTTCCTTGCGCTCTGCGGGGCGGCTCATGCGCAGATCGCCTGTGAATCGCTCGCAGGGTTCAGGTCGCCCGATGTCAGAATAACGAAGGCGGCTCCGGCGAGCTCGCCCGTGCCGCTCTGCAAGGTCGATGGCGTGATCGGCAAGGAGATCAACTTCTCCGTCTGGCTGCCTGAGGCGTGGAATGGCAAGTTTGTGATGGGCGGTCAGGGAGGCTTCGCCGGCCGCGTTGAAAACCAGGCGATGACCCTGCAGGCCCTTCAGAAGGGCTATGCCACGGCGGGTACGGATACCGGCCATTCCTCGCCGGCGCGTGGTATTGATGGTGCGTGGGCTGCCGGCGATTATGAGCGCATCGCAAACTATGCGCACGCAGCTATCCATCGCACCAGCGAGACAGCCAAGGCGATGGTTGTCGCCCGCTATGGCCGTCAGGCGGAACGTTCATATTTTGCCGGATGCTCAAATGGCGGTCGGCAGGCGCTTCAGATGGCGCAGCGTTATCCGGAAGATTTTGACGGCATCATCGCCGGCGCCCCTGCCATCGACTTCCAGGGAATTACAGCAGCGTTCTCCACCATCACCCAGAAAATGTATCCCGATCCACGCAAGCTGGATGTACCGGTTCTCGACCGGCCTGCGCGCGATATTCTGGCCCGCGCCGTCATGGAGGCGTGTGACACGCGTGATGGCCTGAAAGATGGCATAATGGCCGATCCGCGCGCCTGCGCCTTCGATGTCAGGACGGTTCAGTGCAAGAGCGGCAAGAAGGATGGCTGTCTGACGCCGGCCCAGGTGGGCGCCGTTGAGGCGATCGTGAAAGGGCCGATGCTGAATGGCAAACCCTTCCACGTGGGTTTCACCTATGGCGGAGAACAGACGGAAACTGACTGGGGCACCTGGCTGGCTGGCAGCAAGGATCGCGTCGGTCCCGGACAACCCAGCCTCGCCTACGGGTTCTCTGCGGAGTTCATGCGTTATTTCGTGACCATGGATCCGGCCTGGGATCACAGCCGGACAAATCTCGCAACGCTGGCGAACGACATGAAGTCCGTAAACATGACCCTGTCGCCGACCAGTGCGGACCTGTCGGCCTTCCGCTCCGGCGGCGGCAAGCTGCTGATGTATCATGGCTGGTCGGACTCGGCGCTCTCGCCACTGATGAGCACGGCTTACATCGACCGCGTCTATGCCCGCGACGCCTCGGCCCGCAATGACGTGCGTCTGTTTATGCTGCCGGGTGTCGGACACTGCGCCGGCGGTCCCGGCCCGGATCGGGTTGACTATCTGGACGCCCTTGACAGGTGGGTGTCCTCCGGATCGGCGCCCGAGGATCTGCCGGCCGGGTTTGCGGCCGGTGGAGCAAGAAAAGTGTGCCCCTATCCTCAAAACCAGTCCTACAGCGGGAATGGCGATGGCAGGAGCCTGGACCAGTTCGCCTGCAAGGCGCCCTGAGCGCCTGGCGGACGATCGGTTGCCTGATAGCGGGGCTATGCTGAGCGGGGCGTGATGACACCGACACCCTCATCATTCCCAGCTCCGCCCGAGGAGCCGGAAGAGTATCTGTGCTGCCACCGGCACTGCAGCCCCTGTATCAAGGATTACTACCGGGAGGCGCTGGCGCGCTGGGCTGATGAGGTGAGGCGGCAGGGAGGAGATCCTGACAGTCTCCTGAAGGCGAAGGGACAGGCGGCGGGCGGCTAGAACGCATCGGGCCGTCCGCGTCGGCTTCAGGACCTGCGGACGACCTGGACAGCTGCTCTGGCGCACCCGTCCGGACCGGCAGGACGTCCATGCGGGATCCTGCCGCCGGAGGCGGCCGCCCGGGTTGGCGGCGCGCAGGGTCCTCAGCGCGCCGGCAGGACCGAGGCTCTGGGGCTATGCTGCGGCGTCAGCGTCCTGCGGACTTTCAGGATAATGGGTCATCGCCGCCTCGATCGCGTCGAGCGCTTCGGCGATCCGTTCACGATGATGCTGGCCAGCGTGCCGCAGATAGATCGGCTGCGTCACCGCCAGGTGGCGGATGATGCTGCAGGCGTTCAGCACGAGCGGGGGTATCTCGCGCAGATCGACCGTCCACCCGTCCTCGCTGAAGTGCAGGAATGTATTGCGCAGATCGACAAGCGCATCGAAGCTTTCGGCCATGCGATGCGTGTAGGGGAGCTGATAGGGCGGCCTCAGAAACAAGGGGTCGCCGGTTCGACGCAGCAGTTCCAGCGGCGAGACGATACGCGGTTCACGTATGGCCAGGGGCTCGGGCCCGCGGCGGCCGCCTTTTGTCCAGTGCTTGATGTCGCGCGCATCCGAGCGCCTCATGCCCTTGGTGCCGAACTCATCGCCATGATCAAGTGCGCAAAGACAGGCGTTCTGAACTGCCAGCGTCATGGCGATGATGATCCAGCGCCAGCTGCCATGGTCTTCGGCCGAACGATGCGCCTGCTCGGCGGCGAATTCGACGCAGCCGAGCAGCTCGCGTGGCTGGTTCGTCTGAAAATAGTGGGGAGGCGGGGGCTGATCGGGTGTCGTCATCGGGCGTGCTGATCCTTCCCGGGGTGGCGCAAAATCCTCTCACAGGGGGCGGAGGGTGAGAAGTGTGTCATACATGACGGTCCGGGACGAACGATGTGGTGTTCTCCGCGGCCTTGTCTGTCTGTCCACCGTCGCCCACCGCGGACGCGAGCGCGCGGATGTCAGTCTGCCTGAGGCCCGAGGGCGTGCAGGCTTTCGCCGCGGGCTCCGATCGGGCGCGTCAGGCCTTCGACAGGGCGGATCTTTTAGCTTATAGCCGGATCTTCGACACCCATCTGCTGCGGGCCTTGAACCTGCTGGAGAGCGATATGACCACTCTCATCGGACCCCGCGGCCAGCCGCCGCCGCCGGATATCAGCGATACGCTGGTCGCCGACACCCTGTGTGATTTTTCCCGCCTCGACCGCCTTGATCTTTCGGGGGCCGACCTTGACCTTTTCCCGGGCGATCCCCGGCCGCGCAGAGACATCAGGGTCGTGGCTGCGATGTCAGGCGGGGTGGATTCATCTGTAGTGGCGGCGCTTCTGGCCTATGCCGGCTATGACGTGGTTGGCGTCACCCTTCAGCTGTATGACCACGGCGCAGCTCTCCGGAAACAGGGCGCCTGCTGCGCAGGACAGGACATTCATGACGCCCGCCGCGTCGCCGACGCGCTGGGCATACCTCACTATGTGCTCGATTATGAAAGCCGCTTCCGGCAGGAGGTGATGGATGATTTCGCCGACACCTATCTGAAGGGGGCGACGCCCATTCCATGCGTACGCTGCAATCAGACGGTGAAGTTTTCTGATCTGTTGGCCACGGCGAAGGACCTCGGCGCCGAGGCGATGGCGACCGGCCATTACATACGGCGGACGCTGTCTCCTGATGGGCAGGCAGAGTTGTCCCGCGCGGCCGATGCTGACCGCGATCAGTCATATTTTCTGTTTGCAACGACACGCGAGCAGCTGAGTTTCCTGCGCTTTCCCCTCGGGGGTATGACCAAGCCGGACGTACGCCGCGCGGCGGCGGCGCTGGGCCTCAGGGTTGCGGCCAAGCCTGACAGTCAGGACATCTGCTTTGTACCAGCCGGGAGGTACACAGACATTGTCGAGAAGCTGCGGCCGGGGGCCGCCACTCCCGGGGACATCGTTCACATGGATGGCCGTGTGATGGGTCAGCATGCCGGCGTCATACGTTATACAATTGGTCAGAGACGCGGCCTTGGTATTGCTACCGGTGAACCGCTGTTCGTCGTCAGGCTCGATGCGCCCGGGCGACGCGTTATCGTGGGGCCGCGCGAAGCTCTGCTGACAGAGGCGCTCTCGATCGGAGAGAGCAACTGGCTCGGCGGGGGGTCTCTTGAAGACGCCTGCCGGAGCCGGATCCGGGCGCTCGCGCGTGTGCGCTCGACGCGTGCGCCCGCGCCGGGACATCTGGCCCTGATCGACGGCGGTCCGGGCTTCGCCTTCGATGTCGCCGAGGAGGGCGTAGCGCCAGGTCAGGCCTGCGTGATCTATGCCGCTCCTGATGGTCAGACGGTGCTCGGCGGCGGGTTTATCTCCGCCACGATCAGCGCTGCTGAGGCTGCAGCATTCCCCTGATCGGATGGTGCGCCTGAATCAGCCAGGCGCGCGCTGGTGGCTGCTGGGCCCATGCGCAGGCGCCTGATCCTGCCGCCGCCGCAGGTGCTGAGGCCGGTCAGTCGCCTGTGAAGTTGGGCTGGCGCCTGTCGAGGAAGGAGGAGACGCCCTCGGCGTAGTCGCTGCTGTCCTGCATCAGGGCGAACGCCTCGAGGTCCCGGTGCCCGGTCGCCTGCGACAGGGCGAGGGCGGCTATGTTTGTGTCCCGCTTGACCATCTTGAGGGCGGTCGGCGGAAGCTCCCCCGCCATGCGCGCAAAGCCAAGGGCGGCGTCTGTCGCCTTGCCGTCCTCAGCGACGGCGTCAGCAAGGCCCCAGTCAAGAGCGGTCTGCGCGCTGATTTTCTCGCAGAGGGCGGCAAGGCGTTTGGTCCGCGCCGGCCCCACAAGCGCGGTCATGCGCGGTATGGAGCCCCAGCTCATATTCATGCCGCGTGCAACTTCGGGAACATAGAATGTGGCTGAGCGCCCCATGACGCGCAGATCGCATGCGACGGCCAGAGCCGCTCCTCCGCCGACGCACCATCCCTCGACAGCCATGATGGTGATGGCGTCGATCTTTTCCCACGCCTCACACATGTCGGGTCCGGCGCGAAGGGCTATGCGACGGTGAGAGAGGCCTGCGGTTCGATGGTCTGCGCGCTCGGGGTCCTTGAGATCGGCCCCAAGCGTAAAGTTATCAGCCCGTCCGGTGAGGATCACAGCAGAAATCCCCGGGCATGCGTGGAACTCCCTGGCTGTCTGTGTCAGCTGCCTGATCGCCTCGGCCGAGAGGGCGTTGGCTTTCTCGCCGCGATCAAAGCGGACGATGGCGATACGTCCGCGGATCTCAGTCGTGACGCAGCTGAGGGTCATCCCCTGCCTCCCTTTTTGCGGGAGTATGGTATGCGTCCACCTGTGCGTCCACCGGCGCAAACCGGCGCCGGGTAGAGGAGGGCCCCCAGGCGGACCGCCTCAGGCGTCAGGACAGAAGCGCTTTTTCGATCTGATGGGATGGCATGTGCGTGAGATGTCGCGACACTTCGGCGACAATCCGGTCGGCTACGTCTTTGTGCATCGATTTACGCAGCTCTCCCATGATTTCCGGCGGGGCTACGATGACAAGCTGTCTGAAGGCGTCCTGGCGGGCCGCCTCATGGAGCGCCTGTGCGATCTCCACGGCGAACTTATGTTTTTCCAGGCGATGCCAGTCCGTCTGCTCCAGCGCGCTGCGCCGGGAGCCCATCGAGGCGAAGGAGCGTCCGGGGCGGTCTGTGCCCTGTGCGCTGGTAGGCGGATTGTCCTTCCGCCAGACGTTGATCACCTC
>Ga0169931_10002527_pt1 | contig 29807 bp, 24 predicted proteins | sample Kivu_15m_20L_FD_129675 | JGI IMG/M metagenome (GOLD analysis project Ga0169931, IMG submission 129675) | Freshwater microbial communities from Lake Kivu, Western Province, Rwanda to study Microbial Dark Matter (Phase II) - Kivu_15m_20L... | ecosystem: Environmental > Aquatic > Freshwater > Lake...
AAAAAACATGGAAGAAGAGCTGTTTCTGTTTTCAAATATGGATTAGATTACCTCTCTGAATGCTTGCTTTCTGGTTTTAACAAGCTGAATATCAACCTAGTAAAGTTTTTGTCGTGTACTTAGCTCTAATTTACATCTTTATTTAGATAATTCAGCTTGGTAATTTATACCCAAACTTTACTGCCTTCGCTACAATTTTTACAAATATCAATCTCCTGCCGAGCTGTGAGAATGTTCTTGCGTATCGATCTGTATTTGTCTGATTTCCATATGTTTTTGAAAGGATTGGAGGCCAATTTCCCCAACTGATGTTTGGCATCTTTATCGAAGCAACAAGGCACCACAATACCATCCCAAGTCAACACCGTTGAACTCCACATGCGCCAGCAATGATTGCTCAATCCAGCCTTCATTTTGTACTTGCCATTTGAAAGTAATTTGTATCGGCTGTATTTGTCATTTTTTGGAATCAGGGGATTGCCGTTTTCAAAATCATACACCTGAATGGATTTTAAACGAACTTCATCCACGCCAAATGTTCTACTCATTTCCATCAAAGTATCAATTTCATGTTCGTTTTTTGCCGTAACTAAAAATTGCCAGATGATATGTGGGGTATGCGATTTCAAACGTTTTTTGGCGGCTACTATTTCTTGAGTGCCTTCCAAAACCTTGTTCAATATGCCATGTACACGATAATCTTCATAGCTTGACTGCGTTATGCCATCAATGGAAATAATCAAACGACTCAGACCAGCGTCAATGATTTGTTCGGCTGTTTGGGCTTTTATGAAATGCGCATTGGTGGAAGTTGCGGTATAAATTTTTCGTTTGTTGGCTTCGCGAACGAATTCTAAGAAATCTGGATTTAAAAAGGGTTCGCCTTGAAAATAATAGTTGATGTAAAATAGATTTTTACCCAGCTCGTCCAGCATTTCGGCGTTTTTATTTATTTGTAGCTTGCCCGTTGGTCGCGTAAATTGTTTCAAACCACTTGGACACTCCGGACAACCTAAATTGCATGCTGTGGTTGGCTCAATGCTAGCTGCATAGGGCGCGCCCCAAACCAAAGGACTTTTGAAATACTTCCCCAAAATAAAGGAAATTCCAAGAAGTAGCAAATTCCATATCCTTCGTGGTGTAAGTTTACTCAGAATATGAAAATTATCGCGTGTGAACATGATGCGAATTTAGCAATTTCCGCAATGCTGAACGCTCGATGCGCGGAATCAATACCAAGTCGATGAGCAATTTGGCACCAATGATGATGAATAGGAAAATACCCAAGGGTCTTTGAAAAATTAAAGCACATAGGGTATAAACTAATCCGCTAGCCATAAACAAAAGCCAGGTGAATTGATGCTTGGTTTGAATAAGCTGTAACGGAACAACACGAAATTCTTGGGTCTTGATAAAGAACGTTTTATATTGTTGATAGTTCACGAGAAACAAAGCGGGCAGCAACAAAAATATTTGAGGCATGCCGAACTCCTTTTCTTGCACGAAACTCAATACGGATTGCCAAAGATGCATTTCTGGATAGAGTAGTGATGTACCAAATTCGTATAATCCGACGCCAAGGAAGGCCAAAATCACATACGCTGTGCCCTTGGGCAACAAATGCTGCTTGGCATTTTGTGTATGTTTGATTTTTAGTTCTTTGAGCAAAGACATGGTCAATCCGGCAAAGGTGTCTATGTACAAAAACAAAAGAATGTAATGCAAATCCCAGTGCCACCAATAATACAAAAGTAGTGTGATGAGTACCTCACCAGCGCTGTTTATGAGCTTGAATTTTGGATTCATTTCATTTTTAAAATGGCGTCAATTTCCTTTTGGGCCTTGGTGAAATTTTTGTCGATGCTCAGCGTTTCTTTGAAAGCCGTGATGGCTTCTCTGTTTTTCCCTCTTGCTTGTTCACTCAAACCCAAATTGTACCAAGCATCTGCGTACAATGGTGCAATTTCAACTGTTTTGGTGAAAAAATAGGCGGCACTGTCGTATTCTTTTTCCAATACCAATTTGATATAACCCTGGTTGTAATAGGCAAAATAATAGTCGGGCTCTACCTGCGATATTTTGCGGTAAAGGTCTTGTGCATCCTTTATTTCACCTGAGTTTTGTAGCAAAAGTGCCTTGCCATAAAGCGCTTCGATACCGTTTTTTTCAATTTCAAGCGCTGTGTTGTAGTATTCTAGCGCCAAGGGACTTTGGTTGATTTCATATAAATTGCCCAATGCGACATATCCACTATAATAATTGGGGTCAATTTCAACAGCGGTTTGATACGAAGAAATAGCCAAGTCGATTTTGTTTTCAGAACGAAACATGAGTCCTTTCAAAACATAAGCGTCGCGTAGTTTTATGTTTCTTTTTAAAGCTTCGTCGGTATATTGAAATGCCTTGGCATGGTTGTTTTCAACGGCATATGTGCGCGCCATGCCCAAGTAGGCTTCTGCATTGCCTGGGTCTTTTTCTATGATGTATTGATAATCATCTCGAGCCGCTAGTATTTTCACCTGAGCCATCATGTAGCCCGCGTGTACCCTGCGCACCTCTAAGTTGGTCGAATCGATTCTGAAAGCTTTTGAAATGTCATTCAATCCTTCGTCCTGTCGATACAGTTTAAAGAGAATGTCAGCTTTTTGTGCCAATAATTCGGCATTGTTGGGGTCCGATTCCAATAAAGCGTTGATGCGTGCCAATTCTTTGTCGCCATCTAATGCGGTGTAATCTTGTATTTCGGCGGGCTGTTCGGGTTTTTCGGGCTTTTCTTCGCAAGAATACAACAAAAGGAAACTTGCAGAAAACAGAATGGTGAGCCATTTAGGGGAAATCAAGCGCATAGTACATTTTTTAGATGCACAAAGGACGTAAAAAAAGGGCTATTGGTTGACAATTAGCTTAAATCCTTTGCCATGAACATTAAGAATTTGAATTTTTTCGTCGTCTTTGAGTATTTTTCGCAACTTGGTAATATAAACATCCATGGATCTGCCATTGAAATAATTGTCGTCGCCCCACACAGCGCGCAAAGCTACTTGGCGGTCTAAATGGTCATCTTGACTTTTGATTAACATGTTCAAGAGTTGAGCTTCTTTTGTGGTGAGTTGAACGTCTTTGCCACCAATATTCAACATGCGCGTTGTCAAATCAAACACACTATCGCCCAAGGTTTCATGTCTAGATTCTTCAGGTTTTGCTGTTTGTGTGCGCTTCAAAATTGCTTGCAAACGCGCCAACAATTCTTCCATGGAGAATGGTTTTGTGAGATAATCATCGGCCCCAATATTGAATCCTTTTAGCTTATCTTCTTTCAAAGATTTGGCAGTTAAAAATAGTATGGGCACATCTCTGTTCCAAGAACGAATCTCAGTTGCCGCCTCGAAGCCATCCATTTCTGGCATCATCACATCCAAAATAATGAAGTCGTATTTGTTTTGCGCGGCTTGCTCAACTGCCTTTTTACCGGTATCAACCAACTCTGTTTTGTAGCCTTTGGCCTCCAGAAATGTGTTCAACAACTTACCTAGATTTTCATCGTCTTCTGCCAATAACAATTTATACTTTTCCATAGTTTCTTAATTTTATGGTGAACGTTGAACCTGCATTCAACTGACTTTCTAATTCAATTTTACCGCCATGTAAATCTATGATGGTTTTGACGTAACTTAATCCAAGACCAAAGCCTTTTACATTATGCACATTGCCTGTTGGAACACGATAGAGCTTTTCATAAATTCTACTCTGATATTCTTTTTTGATGCCGATACCATTGTCTTGTATTTCTACTACAAACCACCCACCAACTTCATTTCGCGTGCTGATTTGAATCAATGGAGTACGCTCGCAATACTTGATGGCATTGTCTAAAAGATTGGCCACTACATTGGTTAAATGCATCGGGTCGGCATCAACAAAAGCATTGGAAGCTACAAAACGTGTTGCAATTTCCCCGTGTTGCGCCTGAACACGTAATTGGGTGTTTTTCACCACATTGGTAATAATTTCGTGGGCATTTACTTTCTCAGGCTTTATTTTTAATTCGCCTTTTTCAATCACTGCACTCTGTAAAATGCTTTCAACCAATGATTCCAAACGTTTGTTTTCATCGTGAATCATTTTCACAAATGGATTCTCTGGATTGGCATCTGATGACATATCTTTGTCTGTTAGCGCCTCGCAAGCCAAGGAAATAGTTGAAATTGGCGTTTTGAATTCGTGGGTCATGTTCGATATGAAATCCGACTTCATGGTATTGTAGTGCTGTTGGCTAATCAAAGTGCGCGTGAGCATCAATACGGATGCAATAATGGCAATCACCACAATTATGGTTACTAAAATCACCCAAGTCAAGCGTTTCCAAATGATGAGTGTTTTGTCTGGAAAATGGATTTGAAGTGTTAAAACTTCATGGAAAATATCCGCAGGAAAGAGCTGCGTTTCGTAAATATGCCCCGTCAATTGCTTATTATAATGCTTCAGTTCGATGTTGGGCTCCAGTGTTCTGCCTTCTGAATCTATTATGCGGTAATGGAATTGTTTGCTCAAGCCGCTTCTGTTGGCCTCATCCAAAATAATGCTTTCGAGCAGTTGATAATCTATTCTCTCTGTCGATTTCATAAACAAGTCTTCGCGAAAAGCTTGCACAATAATATCGTTGATGTATTTCGATTTGTTCAGCAAATCATGGGTCTCATGAATTTCTAAGTCGATTACTTTCAAATCTTTACCAAAATCCTGATTATGCACATCAGTGCTCATCATTTCTTGAAATTTGCTGTATTTTTTTGCCAAAACGCGGTGTTGAACACTCATTCCAGTCAATGAGTCGGTTGCGTAACCCGATATAATCACATAATTTTCGTCGTGGTCATCAATGTGAATAGTGGTGTCGTGTATTTCAATTTGCTCACGGATAGAAAAGTGAACCTTGGCTTCGTCCCGTAATATATTGTAGTATTTGTCTTCAAAATTTTCAGACATCAACATTTCATATTTGCGTTTTTCTTCCAGCTTTTCATGCCTGATGGAGATCAATTCTACTAGGGTTTGAGCCTTATCAGAAAAATCGCGACGCTCTTGTTTGATGAAATCCAAAACGAAATAAATCTGCAATCCCACAAGCATCATAATGGCAAGTGAAAGCAGTGCAATTAGGGCATATTTCCGGGTATTATTCAATGCTCAATGTATCGAGTTTCAAAGGTAATGGATATGTGCCTCTGCCTCAGTATGCTTAACGTTTTTTAACAGCGCTGTGCTGTTCGTTTACAAGATTTCGAGTTGCTTTAGGGCTTCTTCCCATGACAACATCGCTTGTTCTAATGCACCTTGCTTTTCTGTCAGCTGGACAAAAATGGCGTTTTGTTCGTCGCTTGATTCAAACTCAGACTGGTAAATTTTGTTGTTCAAAGTCTCAATTTCTTGTTCTATTGCCGCAATGAGGTCTTCCAATTTCTTCACTTGATTTTCGAGCTTTTGCCTTTGTTTTTTCAATTCTTTTTGCTCGAACGCATCTACAGTTTTGGGTGTCTCTTTTTGTACAGGGGTTATCGCGTTGTCCGTTTTGGGTTGACCGGAGTCGCCTTTTTTGAGTTTGAAATCCAAATATTCTTGAATTTCAAAGTGATGGATTTTCAATTTCTGATCCTCAATATCCCAGATTCTATTGGTTAGTCCATTTAGAAATTCTCGGTCGTGTGACACCACAATGAATGTGCCTTCGTATTGCTTCAAGGCGTCTTTCAATACATCCTTACTTTGAATGTCGAGGTGGTTGGTAGGTTCATCGAGAATGAGCAAATTGGACGGACTCAAAAGCAATTGACACAGCGCCAAACGGGTTCGCTCGCCTCCCGATAATACCCCGACTTGTTTTTCAATGTCTTCGCCGCTGAATAAAAATGCACCTAAAATAGAACGCAGGTCTTTGCGAATGTCACCCACGGCAATGTCATCAACGGTTTGATAGATGGTTTTAGATTTGTCGAGTTTTTCTGCTTGATTTTGAGCGAAATAGGTGATGTTCACATTGTGTCCATTCTCTACCTGTCCATCAAAGTCGATGTCGCGCATGATGGCTTTAAGTAGGGTGGACTTACCCACGCCATTTGGTCCTAGCAAGGCGATTTTTTCTCCGCGGCCAACAGTTATAGATACATCTTTGAAAATGGTTTTGTCGCCATATTTTTTTTGCAACTGTTTCATTTCCAATACCCATTTTCCGGGTTGCACGCTCAGCGGAAATCTGATTTTCAACTTTTTCAGATTGTCTTTTTCTACGTGAATGCGCTCTGTTTTTTCGAGTTTTTTAATCAAACTCTGGGCAAAAGCCGCCTTATTTTTTTTGGCTCTGAATTTATCTATTAATTCTTCTGTACGCTTGATTTCTTTTTCTTGGCTTTTTTGTGCTTCTGATAATCGTTCTATTTCTTCTGCTCTGATTTGCTTGTATTTGGAGTAGGCATAGGGGAAATCATAAATTTGTTGATTGGATATTTCCCATGTTCGATTGGTTGCTTGATCCAAAAATAAGCGGTCGTGTGAAATGAGAATTAATGCGCCCGGAAAAGTACTCAGGTAATTTTCTAACCAGGCTATCGAAACGATGTCGAGGTGATTCGTGGGTTCATCAAGTAGCAATATATCAGGACTGTTTACCAGTAATTTGGCCAATTCGCCTCGCATTTTCCATCCTCCCGAGAATTGATTCAAGGTTTTTGTGAATTCACTTTTTGGAAATCCCAAGCCCTCTAAAGCTTCTGTAACGCGCTCCTCCCATTGATAACCACCTATCAATTGGAATCGGTCATTCTTTTCGGTAAGTTCATCCAACAAGGCCAAATAAGTGTCGCTTTCGTAATCGGTTCGGGTTTCTAATGATTTGTTAATGGCTTCTAAGCGGTGCTGGATGTCGTTTATTTCTTTGTGTGATTGTTTCACATATTCATAAACACTGAGTTCAGAATTTACTTCAATATCTTGGGTCAACATACCTATCGATAATCCTTTGGGCATGTGGATTTGCCCTTCAGATGGTTTTTCTAAACCAGCCAAAAGCTTCATTAGTGTGGATTTACCTGCACCATTTTTCCCAACAAGACCAATGCGGTCCTTGGATTTGATTTGCATCGAAACATTGTGAAAAAGATATCCTTGGGGCAGGAACAAACCGAGTTGTTGTAGCGTAATCATTGCTGTGTTTTGCGGGAACAAAGGTAACAAAAAAGCCCTCTGAGATAATCAGAGGGCTTCGTTATGAAAATTTTGTTTAGAAATCCCAAACGTCGTGTTCAATATTTCTGATGTGTTCCGTAATTCTCTGCGATTCATAGAGCGCGTCGATACCATTTTTAAAAGTTTCGATGTTTCTGTCAAACACATTCGAAGCCTTAATAATCGTACTGTTGAATTGACGCTTCCAAAACAAATCGTCGAACGAGAACCACATGGCATCATTTTTTGGATTGTAGGCAAAGTAATTGTTGAACACAAAGCGACATTGTGGAAAATACAACCAGAACAATTCTTTTACTCCTTCAATAACACCTTCAGGTGACTTTTGATAAATTATAGGACAAATTCCCATGATGCGTACGTCTAATACAGAACGTTCCTTATCAAAAAACCAATCTTCCTTCAACTTGTACTGAATGATGTCCTTCGACATGTACCAGGTGGTGTCGCGAGCTGGATATACATAGTTTCCATTAGCGTCTGTTGAATCTTCACCATAAATATTTACTAAAGGAACGTCAGTTTCTGCACCAAGCGTACCAAAATAGTAGAACAATCTATCTCTAAATTCAAGGTCATCATAAAAGTTTTTGCCTGGAGGTGGAGCAATTGGGTATTTAAAAAAATCACCATCCTTTATCTGGAAATCAAGCGGATTGTAAGGTGAGTATATTGTCAAATCACCTTTTAAAACATGTGTTTTAATTATGGTCCACAAGCTCCAACGAGTTCCATGTTTCACCCAATTGTTGCTGGCATCATAATCATCGAAAGGGTAATACAAAGGGTGGTTGATTTTCTCACGCAAATCTATGGATCTCCACACACGAGTCTCCCAAATCACATCAGCTTCTCTTACATGCTCGTAAGGAATCATACGCTTTGTTGGGACGTTACTCTTGATGTAAACACCGTCAATTACGTTCGGAGACGGATTGTTGATTGGTCCCCCAGAAATTTGAGCCGATACAGCTGTCGCTGTACAAACTAATAACCCAATGATTAACCTTTTCATGACCTTTTATTTTAAAATTATTGTACCTTAAAAGAAGCACCTGACTTTCTCGTTTTACCACCAGGCATCAGAACAGTTGTCATAATTGTAATGGTATTACCTGATCTAGCTTGTTTGATTAGACCGAGAGCAGCAGGTGTAAGCGCTGGACCTTGACCACTTTCTGGTCTAGGAGCACCTGTAACGTTTATTTCCCAACTTGTTACACTAAAGTTAGCAACAAGCGTAATATCGTCTCCATATTTTGCGAACAACCTCGTTTGTGCACCAAGTGTTGCTTTTGCGTATGAACCGCCATCTTCACAGCTACCTAAGTAAACGTTAGGTTTCGGTAAGTTTCTAACTCTAAATTGGAATGAACCTAAGTTTGCCGATTTTCCATCAGGTGAAACACCTTGAATAGAAATTGTAGCCTCTCTTCCTTTTCCTGGAGAAGCAATATATTCTGCTCCAGATTTTGTTAGGGTAACGTTGTTTGTTCCTACAAGTTTGTAATCTGGGTAGCCAGAAGCTGCACCAACTACTTTGTTGGCGTAGTCTCGATACAAAACAAACATTTCAGGCAAAGAAACAGCTCCAGTTGGCTTGCCGATTGAATATTCATATGACCAATTTTTTGGAACTTCCTGACCACGCTCTTTTACATAAATCACACCCGACATTTTCTGAATACCAGGACTTCCAGATGCCTTGATTGGAATAGGACCTTTGTATTCAGTGCCATTATAAACAATTCTAGGAGTTTCTGTTGAGTCGTATGCAGCAATCATTACACGTAAATTCATCGTGTCACCTTGATTTAAATATCCTGTTCTAGCAAATGCCATAGGTTCAATTTTGTTGAAATTGAAAGATGGAGCATCTACCTTCGAAAGATAAAATTCGGCAACAGTCGCCTCTGCATTTCTCACATCCACTGTCATGGCTGTTAACATAGCTGCAGCAGCCACAATCGGCGTATGATAGAACAACACAGAAACATAAGGCAGTGTTGTAATTTTTCCGCCATAATTGGTTTCTCTTGTGTCTGGTTGAGTCATTAATTCATACACCTGACGAATTTTTGCTGTGTCGTCTGGATTACAAGTTTTCATTGCATCCTTTAACCCGCTAGGATCCTTTGGCGCTTTGAACGACCATTTTTTACCGTTGGAAGAATAATTTCCCATATCGGTAGTGATTTTGTCACGGTAATCATGCAAACTTTTAATTAAGTTCGGACCTTCACCTTTTGGTGTATTTATGTCTGAACCAATAAAATAGTCCGTTGGCGTGTCATAATCATCCATTTTTTGAAGTTCATTCAGGGGCTTTAATGCAGTAATGTTGTTATCTGCATCTCTAGAAAGAACCCAATCCGCACCGCCCTCAGACTTGCCAATCATGGCATTGCTGTGCCCAAGAATATCTCCAATTAATTTGGATGATTCTTTTTGAAGGGTATTCGCGCGTGCCTTCCAATAATTTAAAATAGTCATGTCTGCTTTGGTGGTTTTTAGCGCAATTTCTTTTGCTTTAAATCCATCATATGCAGCACCAGCATTATTAGCAACCAGAACTCTACTGTCTTCTAACTTGTTATTCAGTGTAATAAATGCTGTGATAATCTCTTTCGACACGTTTAGTGCCAGAAGAGCAGTCAATACGAGATACATCATCCCGATCATCTTCTGTCTTGGGGTTTCTTTTCCGCCTGCCATTTTTAATAACTTTAAAGGTTATTTGATTTATGAAGATTCACAGAGAATTAGTCTCTTGTAATTGTCATTGCTTTCAACATGTTGCCATAAACTTGATTCAAACTGGTCAAGTTTTTAGAAAGCATAGACATGTTTTCTTTGTACAATTTCGTGTCTTCAACAGAGTCAGAAAGATTTTTCATCATATCCACTACCTGCGATTGGAAACGTTCTGTAGCCTCTAAGTGTTGAGACGAACCTTTCAATTGCAATTCATAAACGTTGTTCAAAGCACCTAAGTTTTTAGAAACTTTTTGCATTTGCTCACCGAATGACTCGCCTTCTTGAGTATTAGAAGTCAATCCCATCAATGATTCAGAAGCTCTTTCGTATGATTGAGACAATTTTTTAACTTGGTCAGAAGCGCTAGCTAAGCTATCTACGTATGAATCAGTAGCAGCTGCAGCAGTCGTTACACCTTTCAATTGAGCGGCATTTTCGCCTAAAGTACGCATACCGTCACCCAATCTTTCTAGCAATTGACTATCTATTTTTGCTTCTTCTAGCATTTTATCGAGCTCGTCAGTAATACCTGAACCACGTCCGCCATGTGCAGAGCGCGCTGGTAATGCATCGTGGTCGAAATTTTCATCATGACCTAGAGCCAATTCTGGGTAAACCAATTCCCAATTGGGTTCTTCGTGAATCGGTTCAAACGCTGACATAAAGAAGATAAATGCTTCCACACCTAAACCTACGATAAGCATCGGACCTGCACCTGGCCAGTGCTGGATTTTAAACAATGCACCTACAATTACAATGGCAGCACCCCATCCGTAGAGTTTCGCCATAAACTTTTTCCAATTTTTACTTCCTGGTTTCATAGTTCTTGATTTTTAGATTTAGAGTTATACTTGATTTATTTGGTTTTAAAAATTATTATCTTAATTGAATGTCGCTCTTCAATTCTTCACCGCCTTCGCGGCTGAAGTCGCGTCCGCCACGTCCTAAGTGGGTCATAACGTTGCGGAATCCAATGTAAGATTTAGTCGTATCTTGATATTCATATGAACGTGTACCATTTTGTAAGTAATATCCGATGTCTTTCCATGAGCCACCGCGAATTACTTTTCTTTTCATGGCTGGTGGATCCCAATCCAAAGCATCGTAGCGGTAATCAGAATTCAAGTCATGCGAGAACTCATACATCGATTCGTCATAAGCTGTTTCACACCATTCGGCTACGTTTCCAGCCATACAGAACAAGCCCCATCCATTCGGATTGTATGAATAAACTTTCACCGTGTGGAAACCACCGTCATCGAAATAACGACCGCGCATTGGTTTGAAGTTACCCAAGAAACAACCTGATTCGTTTCTGATGTAAGGACCACCCCAAGGATATTGAGACTGATCTAAGTCGCCACGAGATGCTCTTTCCCATTCTGCTTCGGTAGGCAAGCGGAAATCGTTCACATAAAGATCACCATTCTCAACCAACCAGTTGTTTAATAATTGTGTTCTCCATACGCTAAAGGCTCTGGCTTGTTGCCAAGAAACACCAACCACAGGGTAGTTGTCGTATGCTGGATGCCAAAAGTACATATTTGTCATCGGGTCGTTGAACGAATAAGTAAAGTCTCTAATCCAACAAAGGGTATCTGGATAAACTTGAATTTGTTCGTCGATTATGAATTGTCCTCGGTCTGAGTGCCCTCTAATGGCGTTATTGTGACCCAATTCATTGAAATATCCGAAGTCGGCATCTTGACCTACCAAGCGTTCTTCTTGGAATGGGTGTTGCGGTCCAACAAGCTCTCTGTGTCCGTCTACAATTTCACCATCTGCATCATAACCGTTTGGATTCACATCAATTCTTCCTCGTTGAGCAGCTTCGCGGATGTTAATCCACTGGTAGCGATAAACAAACTTACGTGTATCTAATTCTTTTCTTTTGAAGAAACGCTCAGACTTTTTAAGGTACAATTGGTTGAGTACTGGAGCAAAATCTTCGTTGTACCAATCTAATTTTCTATCCCAATTTAAATTGAAATATTCTCGGTTTGTTGCGCGCTCGGCTGGGTCGTATTCTACCCATTCAAGTGCATCCTCATCAAAATATAATTCATCATAATTGATGTATCGCTCAATGTCAGTTTCATCAAGCTCAGCGTAATCTTCATACGCATAGATTAACTCTCTAGCAATAGAGTCGCGCACCCAATGTACGAACTGACGATATTCGTTATTCGAAATTTCGGTTTGATCCATGTAGAAGGCTTGCACAGAAACTGCGCGATTTCTAGTTTGATGAACGAAAGGAACATCGGAATCATTTTGGCCCATATTGAACGATCCCCCTGGTATGTAAACCATACCCAAAGGTATTTCAGGGTGGTATGGTAATCTTCCTTCTACTCCTAACACATGACCAGAACGGGTGGAGCAGGAATGTAAAAACAAACCAATGAAACTTAAGAAAATTAGTCTTTTCATTTTGTTAAATTTTTAGGTGCCTAATTTAAAGACTAGACACAGCGAACTTCAGGTTAATAACGAAGGTTCAAAAAATAGGTTACAAAATTCGATAAAATAATATTACGAATTACAAATGTCTTGGATTTTTGTGAATGGTAGGCGGTGGAACTGGAATCGGTCTGCAATAGCGCAACATGATTTCATGCGTACCCCAAGAGATGTTTGCCAATCTGTTTGTAGTGATGTCGTAGGAATAACCAATTGTTAAGTTTGGAATAACTTCCATGCCCAACAACACTAAAACAGCATCTGAGTTTCTGAAACCAACACCACCATAGAAGCGCTGCTGATAAAACATTCGAGCAGATAGATCAAATGAAAATTTATTCATATCTGTTCTGAGTAAGGTATTTAAATCCAAATCCCAGTTAGAAAGGATTTCTTCTTTTTTCCATCCACCCATTAAATAATAGTGACGTGCGGTGTTGTAGGTTAAGAGTGAGCTAGTGGCTGATGCAAGAACGGATTCTGACAAATGTGTAGAAGAGATACCTACATAGAAGTTTTGTTGTGAACGGTAAAAAATACCAAAGTTGAAGTCCATATTGGTAGCTGCAAAACTTTGGGGAAGTAGGTTATCTACAACTCCAGGCTGTGGAGTAACCCAAATAGGGTTTTGACCCATATTAACGATACCTGCACCTACTCCAACAGAAATAAAATCGCTATTTGGAAGTTTTATCTTATAGGATAAGTTCAAATGAGCAGTATTTTGGCGATTAAAACCAATGGCATCGTGCACAACGCTTACACCAGCTCCAAGATTTCTCACAAAGCGATTTAGGTTAGCTTCAACATTAAAGAACACAGAGTTTGGCGCACCATTAACTCTATCCCATTGATTTCTGTAAATTAAAGATCCACAAATGCCGTCTTCCGAACCTGTTGCACCAGGATTGAAGGTCATTTTAGTGTACATGCCATGCGTAACGGCTGCATCTTGCTGAGCAAAAGTGTATTGCGCAATTGAAACGCAAATGATTGAAAATAAGTATAGTTGTTTTTTCATAAACTCGGTTTTATAAACGTTTGTTCGGTTCGATTGCATCAATAGAGTTGATACAATAAGGCGCTAAAATAGATAAATTTCTTGAAGTGGGATAACTTTTGAAAAAAAATCAAATAGAGAGATTGCTAATTTTAGGTGAAGGAAAGTTTAAATAAAAATTTTCTGATAGGTTTTCCACCACAAATCTGGCACTTCGTCTTCTAGGGCTGTTTTGTAGTCGTCGTAGTTGCATGGTACCATATAATGACGTTCGTATCTCGATTTTTCGTGTGTGTGATAGGGTACTTCAATCCACCACCGGTCGCTTTTTGAGCTTTTGTAGAATACGATTTCGTCTTTAAACTGTGTGAGTGCTACGCGGTATTTTTGGTAATCTTTTTTAAGTCCTTTCGGGAAATCGCCAACGCGGCTGTTTACGCCGTCAATGATGTGCCAGATGATTTGTGCAGCCAGTTGGTTGTTTCCTTCAATGTTGTCGGGGTTCCAAATATTGTAGAGTCCGATAGATGTCATTTTATCGCTGAAACCGCAGTATCGTGCTATTTGACACATTTGTTCGGCATAGAATCCGTTAGGCGAGCTGAATAGTTCTCTGGGGTAATCACTATTTCTTGTAGCCAACAAATCAATTGAAACTAGATCAGCATTTCTAATCAGAGGTTCGGCTATTGTGAAGTCTTTGTTGAATTCGCCCAATCTACATATGTCGAAATACAACTTATCCATCAAGTCGATTTCATTGGGGTTCACCAAATACATCTGGGTGCCAACTGTGCTATAATTAAATAGGTGGTTGGGTTTGCGTTGTAAAATGTACTGGAGATAGTTGTTAGGCATCAGCGGTTCCTCTGGAAGACCGAAATCTGGACTGGCATCAATGGACACAATATTGACCAATTGCTCCAAATCTTTATAAGCATCGAATTGTGCCAAGGTCAAATCTTGTGAGCCACCGATTATAATGGTTAGAATTTCGGCTTTCACGAGTTCTTCAACCACAGAGGCGAGTGCAAAAAATGTATCGTTTGTATCTTGACCGGGTAAGATTTCTCCTAAATCCACTATTTTTTTATTCCAGTTGCGTTTTGGATATAATCGATACAATTCCTCGCGAATGCCATTGCCATAATTTTCAAAATGGAAAGAAGCATTCATATTTCTAAATTCTGGCACAAAAACCAATGCGATATCTCCAGCTTGCAATTCCGGAAAGTTGATGCTGTTAGGATTTATGATATTTCCAAGGCAGTCTTTATATATGGATTGAAACTGCGAATTGATTGGATTGAAATAGATGGAAATATCCTTCATGTTTTATTTTTTGGAGTTTTTTTTGGCTTTTCCTTTTTTAGGCTGGGCTGCGGGATCTTGAGATATTTTTAAACAATCGTCGTAGCTCAATGCATCAACGTCAATATTTTTGGGCAGTTTGAAATTGTCTTTCCCGATTTTTAAATACGGGCCGTATCTACCGTTGAGTAGTTGCATATCAGGATTTTCATCAAACGACTTAATGAGTTTAGCAGCCTCTGAGATGCGTTTTTCAGTAATCAACTCGATTGCTCTTTCTAAGGTTATGCTCATTGGATCTTCTCCTTTGGGTATAGAAGTGAAAGCACTGGCATGTTGGATATAAGGACCGAATCGTCCGGCATTGGCGCGCACATCTTTATCTTCAAATTGACCAAGTGTGCGTGGGAGTTTGAACAGATTGAGTGCTTCTTCGAGGGTAATGGATGTAATACTTTGATTGGGAGCCAACGATGCAAATTGTGGTTTTTCTTCGCTTTCAGGGTCGCCGATTTGAACCATCGGTCCGAAGCGTCCTATTCTTGCAATCACAGGTTTGCCATTTTTTGGATGAATGCCGAGAGGTCTTTCCCCCGAAGCTCGCTCTGAAGTTTCTAATGTGTTTTCAACATTTTCATGAAATGGACCGTAGAATTTTTTAATCATATCCGTCCAGTTCAATAAACCTTGAGCAATATCATCAAATTCTTTTTCTACATCTGCGGTAAAATTATAGTCCATGATATCGCCAAAATGCTCAACCAAGAAATCAGTAACCACGATGCCGATATCTGTTGGGGAAAGTTTATTTTTTTCTGCACCTGTTGTTTCTGTTCGAAGTTCGTGTGAGATAGCACCATTTTTCAACACAAAATAATCGAAACTTCGTTTTTCACCTTCGCGCTCTACTTTTTCCGAATAGCCTCTCTTTTGAATGGTTGAAATTGTTGGCGCATAAGTGGACGGTCGGCCAATACCAGATTCCTCCAGTTTTTTAACGAGGGTTGCTTCCACGTATCTTGAAGGTGGTCGTGAAAATCTTTGAGTAGCATATATGGATTTGCTTTCAAGCACATCGCCTTGCACTACTTTAGGAATTATTGATCCCGTGGCTTCGTCTTCTTCGTCTTCATCTGAAGTTTCAAGGTACAGTTTCATAAAACCATCGAAGCGAATAATTTCACCACGCGTAATAAAATGTTCTTCAATTTTCGGACTTGTAATTTTGATTACAGTGCGTTCCAATTGAGCATCTGCCATTTGAGAGGCCATGGTTCGTTTCCAAATCAACTCGTAGAGTCGCGCTTCATCTCTAGAAGCATCAATGGCGTTGGTCATGAAATCGGTTGGACGAATGGCTTCGTGTGCCTCTTGAGCTCCAGCGTTTTTATTTTTGTATTGTCTTGTTTGGCTGTATTGTTCACCAAATTGAGTAATAATGGCTTGTTTTGATTTGTTTACAGCTTCTTGAGAAAGATTCACGCTGTCTGTTCTCATATAGGTAATGTGTCCCGATTCGTATAGATTCTGAGCTACTTGCATGGTGCGTGTAACGGAGAATCCCAATTTGAGCGAGGCCTCTTGTTGCAAAGTACTTGTGGTGAAAGGAGCAGCTGGAGATTTTGTTGCCGGTTTGGTTTGCACCTCATCTATTGTGAAAATGGCGTCTTTGCATTTCTCAAGCAAAAGATTTACTTCTTGAGCTGAATCCAAATTTTTAGATAACTCACTTTTGAAAGCAGCACCTTTGCTAAATTCTGCTTGTACCTTATAATAGGATGAAATTTTGAAATTTTGAATTTCGCGTTCACGTTCCACGATCAAGCGCACCGCTACTGATTGCACACGACCCGCTGATAATGAAGGGCGCACTTTTTTCCAAAGCACAGGAGACAATTCAAAACCCACCAATCTATCTAACACGCGACGTGCTTGTTGGGCATTTACTAATTCTTCATTGATCATTCGCGGATTTTGAATTGCTCTTTGAATGGCATCTTTGGTGATTTCGTTAAAGGTGATGCGCTTGATGTTTTCTGGCTTCAGACCTAAAGTTTGATATAAATGCCAAGATATGGCTTCACCCTCGCGGTCCTCATCCGTTGCTAGCCAAATCATTTCGGAAGTTTTGGCTAGTTTTTTCAGTTCGGCTACCACGGCTTTTTTGTCGGGAGTAACCGCATAATCAGGAGTAAAATTATTTTCTATGTCAATGGCAAGACCTTTTTTTTCAAGATCCCTAACATGGCCATAACTGGATTTCACAATGTAATCTTTTCCAAGATAATTTTCGATGGTTTTGGCTTTCGCAGGGGACTCAACGATGACTAAATTTTTACTCATGATGTATTTTTCTAAACAAGACAAACGAAAATCACTTTGGTTTTCGCGGTGCAAAATAAGGTCAAAAATGTAGGATATGCAAACGGATATGTAAAATTAGAATTCGGAGGCACTCTTGTTTGCTTTCAAAATGACTTGAATAAAGCTTTCAAACGCACGGTGTTTTGGTGCCTAAAGAATTCTAAATTTGCAGGCAACCAGAAGCATTAAACAACGTTAAAGAGAAAAAAGTGAAGGAGCAGGGAGAACAATTGAGAGAATTGGTGGAGGGCTGTATTGCAGGTCGCCGCAAATATCAAGAGCGTTTCTTCAAAGCATATTATGGCAAAATGTTGTCTGTTTGTATGCGCTATATTCACGATAGAGACTCGGCGCAAGAAGTTGTGCAAGAGGGTTTTATTAAGGTCTTTGAAAAATTGGCTACTTACGACTTCACAGGTTCCTTTGATGGTTGGATGCGCAGAATTTTTGCCAATCTTTCCATTGATACCATTAGAAAAAATAAGCGCGAGGCTTTTGTGGAAATAAACGAAACCACTGCGGCGCATGAAGAATCTACTGGCATGGAATTGGAAGAGTTGCTCGAAAATTCTGGTTTGAAAGCAGATATGGCAATGAAAGCTATTGATCAACTTTCGCCGATGTATAGAACAGTATTTAATATGTATGTTTTCGAAAACTATTCCCACAAAGAAATTGCGGATTTGCTGAATATTTCTGAAGGTACCTCGAAGTCGAATTTTTTTAAAGCGAAAGCCAATTTGAGAAAAGTCCTCGAAGAACAATTTAGACTGGTTGACAGTCGCTAGATGATGAAACTATGGAAATGAACGATAAATTAGAAAATGCATTCAAGCAAGCCTTAGACAACCACGAGTTGCCATATGATGCCGCTGCTTGGAAAGCTGTACAAAAACAATTACCCGCTGCCAATACTCCTTGGTATTGGATTGGCGGTGCAGCTGCTGTTGTTTTGGCTGTCGGACTTGGCGTGTTCTTGTATGACAACGAATCTTCTGAAATCAATCAAAATCAGATGAGCCAAATAGAAACTAAGGATGTTTCTAATGAAGTGAATGCTGAATTGAACAACAATAATTCAAACATTGAAGATAATAGTTCTTCAAATAATAATGCCAAGCCAAATGTAATTACTAAGGGTTCAGGGGCTAATGCTGCAATTGATTTAATGCCTCCAGTTTTTAGGCCACAGCCTAATCAAGGAAATACTCAAATTACTAATTATGGAACTGGTGCAACCTCGGCGATGCACTCATCTCATGGAACTCCTGGTCCAGTTATAGATCCAAGAGTTGAAGAGTGGGTTCAAGCATCAAATAAAATTGAAGTTCGAGGTTCGCAAAATGTATATTGTGAAAATAGTTCAGTTACTCTGAGTGCTATTAATTTGCCTGAAAATTCAGAGGTTTATTGGAAGATAGGAAAAGGGAAAAAAGTAATTGGTGCTAGCGTTACTTTTATTGTTACTGATGGACTAGAAGTTGAATTAAGTGTGTTACCAAAAGAGAGTTTTTTAGGTGCCAATCCTATTTTTGGAAAAAATTGGAAATTTAACACAACACAGCCAGCAATTCCGAGTATTGTTAGTAATGTAGATATTAAGAATACTAAAAATCACGTAACCTTAACTAATACCAATTCAAATATTGAACACCTCATTTGGCGTGTAGATGGTAAAGTATGTCAAGGGCAAACTTGTGCAACATACATGACTCAAAAAGGTGAACACACATACACAGTTGAATCGTATGATAGAAATGGATGCTTTGCTTCAACAAGCGGTGTAGTGAACATAGAAGAAGATTACAATCTATATGTTGAGAATACCTTTACTCCAAATGGAGATGGCGTGAATGATGTGTTCTTACCAGAGGCATTGAATTTGCGTGCAGTGAATTTCAAAATGACAATTTTTGATAGAAATGGTAAAGTTTTGTTTGAAACAACTGATGCTGCTCGTCCTTGGAATGGCACAAACAATGGTCAAACAATAGAAGATGGTGTTTATGTTTGGGTAGTTACTTTGATTAATGAAGAAGGACAGCCCGAACAATATAAAGGAGTTGTGAATCTCAGACGCTAATTTTTGACAGCCTCGAAGCACAATTCAAATCCATTTTCTGACAATTCGGCAGAAAAAATCATCTTCAATCTCAAAAAAGTCAGTATTCCTGCGGTGGCATAGATGTTGACAATTCCATTCCCGTAAAAATTCAAGAAATTTATATTATGGGAAAAATAATTGGAATTGACTTAGGAACGACAAACTCTTGCGTTTCAGTCATGGAAGGAAACGAACCTGTGGTAATCACAAACGCTGAAGGTCGCAGAACAACACCTTCGATTGTTGCTTTTGTGGATGGTAATGAGCGCAAGATTGGTGATCCAGCCAAGCGTCAAGCCATTACAAACCCAACAAAAACGATTTATTCAATCAAACGCTTCATGGGTACATCTTATGACGCAGTGGCCAATGAAGTGTCGCGCGTTGCTTATCCAGTGGTGAAAGGCGACAACAACACACCTCGTGTAAAAATCGATGATCGCTTATATACACCACAAGAAATTTCAGCAATGATTCTTCAAAAAATGAAGAAAACAGCGGAAGACTATTTGGGTCAAGAAGTTACTGAAGCTGTGATTACAGTACCAGCTTATTTTAACGATGCACAGCGCCAAGCGACTAAAGAAGCTGGTGAAATTGCTGGTTTACAAGTGAAAAGAATCATCAACGAACCAACAGCCGCTGCTTTGGCTTATGGTTTGGATAAGAAAAATATTGACCAAAAAATCGTTGTTTTCGACTTTGGTGGAGGTACGCACGACGTATCCATCCTAGAGTTGGGTGATGGCGTTTTTGAAGTGCTATCAACAGATGGTGACACGCACTTAGGTGGTGACGATGTGGATGATGCAATCATCAATTGGTTAGCTGAAGAATTCAAAAAAGACGAAGGTTTGGACTTACGCAAGGATCCTATGGCTTTGCAACGTTTGAAAGAAGCTGCTGAAAAAGCGAAAATTGAATTGTCGTCAAGCAATTCTACTGAAATCAACTTGCCATACATCATGCCAGTAGATGGTATTCCAAAGCACTTGGTGAGAACACTTTCACGTTCAACATTCGAGCAATTGATTTCTTCAATCGTAGAGAGAACAATCGCACCATGTCGTTCGGCTTTGAAAAACGCTGGATTGAGTGTTGGCGATATCGACGAAGTGATTTTGGTAGGTGGTTCAACAAGAATTCCTGCGATTCAAGAGGCCGTTGAAAAATTCTTCGGAAAAGCACCATCTAAAGGTGTGAATCCAGATGAAGTTGTTGCTGTTGGTGCTGCCATTCAAGGTGGTGTTTTGACAGGTGAAGTGAAAGATGTGTTGCTTTTGGACGTAACACCACTTTCTTTGGGAATTGAAACAATGGGTGGGGTTTTCACTCGATTGATTGAAGCCAATACAACTATTCCAACGAAGAAATCAGAGACTTTCTCAACAGCATCGGACAATCAGCCATCTGTGGACATTCACGTGGTGCAAGGTGAGCGTCCAATGGCTTCGGATAACAAATCCTTAGGTCGCTTCCAATTGTCTGATATTCCACCAGCGCCAAGAGGAGTTCCTCAAATTGAAGTGACATTTGACATCGATGCGAATGGTATCATGCATATTTCTGCGAAAGATAAAGGAACAGGAAAAGAGCAATCTATTAAGATTGAAGCTTCTTCTGGATTGACAGACGATGAAATCCAACGCATGAAGCGCGATGCAGAAGCAAATGCAGAGGCTGATAAAAAGCGCAAAGAAGAAGTGGATACATTGAATGGTGCCGATGCTTTGATTTTCCAAACTGAAAAACAATTGAAAGAGTTTGGTGATAAAATTCCAGCCGATAAAAAAGGAGCTATTGAATCATCATTGGCTGACTTGAAAGCTGCCTTTGAAGCGAAAGCTATCAGCGAGTTGAAGCCTAAAATGGAAGCACTTACTGCTGCGTTCCAAGCTGCTTCTCAAGATATGTATAATGCTGCCGGTGATGCTGGAGCAGGTGCAGAATCCGCAGGTGCTGATACACCCGGTGCTGACGAAGTAACTGACGTTGATTTCGAAGAAGTTGACGAGAAAAAATAAGAACCAATCGGTTTGAGGGTTAGGAGATTCGAAAGAGTCTCCTTTTTTTATTAACCCACCAAAGCCGCAGCACCTAAAATTGCAGCATCATCATCAGACAATTCAGAAAATCGAACTTCTAATTTGTTCTGATAGATGTTGAGCATGTTGCGTTCCATTTCATCAATGAGTGGCTGTCTCAGGAGTTCTCCCGCACGAGAAATTCCACCAAATAGAAAAATGGCTTTCGGACTTAAAAACGCCATGAAATTAGCAAAAGCAAATCCGAGATATTTTCCTGTTTGTTCAAAAACGGCAATTGCCAAGGTATCACCAGCATGAGCATGGTCGGAAATGATTTTAGCGTTTATGGGTTCAATTCCATGAAGACTTGACTCGGGAAAACTTGGCTTGAGTTCTTCGAGGGTTTGCAATACACCGCGTTGGTTGGCGTAAGGTTCGAGACATCCACGTCGTCCGCAACCACAAAGTCGCCCACCAGGAAAAACGATAACATGGCCCAATTCACCAGCAAATCCGTCATGCCCATAAACCAATTGACCGTTGCAATAAATACCGCTTCCGACTCCAGTGCCAAGCGTGATAACTATAAAATCGTTATAGTCTTTTGCGGCGCCGTATAATTTTTCGCCCATAGCAGCAGCGTTGGCGTCGTTGGTAAGTTCAATATGACAAGAAAAGTGCTTTTTTAAGCTCTCTTTTATAGGCAAAAAACCTTTGAAGGGCATGTTGGGAGCATGTTCAACTGAACCAGAATAAAAATTTCCATTTGGCGCACCTATGCCAATACCGACCAGCTCCTCATTGGGTAGAACTAAGGCATTGATATGTTCAACAATGGCTAAAATAAATTGCTCGAAGTTTGGCAAACTGCCAGTCTTGAACCGATTGTACCGAATTACTCTTCCCTCGGGAGATACAAGCCCGATTTTGGTATTTGTTCCACCTATATCAACGCCTGCAATCACCTTCATAATTCCCTGTTTTTATTGAACAACAAAGCTAGAGATTTTTTAATTGGCATGGCACCAGAAACTCCTGCTGCAATTGTTGAAACGAGCAATAAGATCAACCAAGTTGAAAGTTGCGCACTGAAAACATGGAGCAATCGAGCACCAAGAATAAGCATGATTAAAAATGTCGCTAATTTCAATAGATGTAATATTTCAAAGCGAATTTTGAGCAAGCGAATGGCCAGATAAATTTGAAAAATGGCGGTGTAAATTTGTGTGATTAGTGTTGCCCAAGCTGCTCCAGAAGCACCGCTTTTTGGAATGAGAATCAAGTTGAGCGTGAAATTCAAAAGCAATCCGGAAATCGCCATGATATTCAAAGCTTTGAGACTCCCGTTGGCGGTCAATAAGGTGCCGAAAATGTAAGTCAATGAAACTGGAATAAAACTCAAAATGAGCGTTTTGAATGAGGCGCTAGAAGCCATTATATGTTCATCGTAACGCCATTCGATGATCTCTGTTGAGAAGAAATAGGCGCTCACAGAAAATATTGAAGCTGCCACGAAAAGCAAACTTCCAGCGTGTTGAATGAGCGCATTGATGGATTCCTTTTTGGCTAACATCCTCGCGAAAATTGGAAGGAGTAAACCCGCAAAAAGTAAGGCAAACATGTTCACAGCATCTAACAATCTGAATCCTTGGGCGTAAATGCCGGCTTGCGTTGCACCATCTGGATGAATGCGTTCCAACATCACAGAATCCATGCGGTTGTAAATCATCATCAACAGAATGAGCAAGGCATAGGGAAAAGCCTGCCGCAATATGACAATAGAGAACAGCTTTTTGATTTTGATTTTTGCTTTACCAATAGTTTGGTGACCAATAACCAAGGCAACAATTGCACTAAAACCATAAGCAGCAGTCTGAGCCCAAACGAACCACTCAATTTGAAATGGTGCTTCACTCACCCTAAACCAAAGTAAATAGGAACAAATCAGGATGAGTAAAACGCGGTCCATAACAGAAAAAAGCGCGTCCAATTTGAAGCGGTGAAGACCTGCAAAATTGCTGCGCATAAACAGAATTATGGCAACAAAAAATTGATTCAAAACCAATATCGCCAAGAGTGATAAATCATTTGTCTTGTAGCCAATCACCATGCCCATGCCTAACGTGAAAACGGCATAAATCAAAAATAAAATTGTGCGTAGACCAAGCAGTGAACCCAATTGATTTTGAGCCAATTGTGGATGTTGGGCTAGTGTCTTGGTGTTGTAGTTTGTGATGCCAAAATCCAGTAAGATGTTGAATAAAAAGCTGAAATTGAGCAAGGCAAAATAGAGTCCATACGTTTCGCTTCCCACTTGGTTTTGAACCTCTGCATCAATTCCCAAAATGAAAAACGGTTTCACCAAAAGATTGAGAAACACGATTAGAATTAAGTTGGAGATAAAGGTTTTGCTCACTGTGCGAAATTAGTGATTTTTGCGGCATGTTTAAACATGCCTCAACATGAGTGATACTCCTTACAGAGTTAATTTCTAAACACGTTTGCACTGATATTCCATCAATCGTGCGATATTGGAAGCGCGCAGTTTGGCTTCTTCGGATTTTGGCCCTGTGAAATGTTCGTCGATGTTTTGATTAAACAATTCCAACCAACGCGCAAATTCTTTTTCTCCCAAGGGAACTATTTTTGAAATCTCAATGTGCTTTTGCATTGGATTGCCCGTGTAGCTGTGTTCTCCCAAAAGCAAACTTCCCCAAAATTGATACATGATGGGTAAATGCGCATCCCAATTAACCTGCATGATTTCGTTGAAAATAGGGCTCAAAATTTCATCTTGATTCACTTTGTCATAGAAGCGGTCAACGAGGGTTTTGATGTCGGAAGGGGAGGAGATTTGCATATTGTTTGTATTATTCAATCACCAACTCATCCAAAAATATATACGATTCTCCGCCAGCGCCTAAATGCCATGAAGGAATTTTGCCGTAATATTCTGCTTCGAATTTCACGTAACGGGCTTTCGTGGGTTTGATTTTTTGAGACATTTCTAAAACTTCTGATTTATATGATTCTGTGGAAATGTTGTGTGTGATGTGAGCCACTTTTTTCCATTTTTTCCCATTGGTGGAAATGTACACCGTGAGATTTTTCGGCAGCCAAATCCATGAGCGAATTTCTTGAATGAAATTGCCGCCGACTTTTGAAATGCGTTGCACTTTCCCCAAATCTACAGTGGCTGAGAAGTTCTGTCCTTGGTAGCCTTGCCATGCCCCAGTTCTGAAATCTTGACCACCGCGTTGAAAATCAATCAAAGCCCTTGGGCCACCGGCGCTGTAATGTTGAGAATAGGTGCTGTGAATGGTGATGTTCCAATTTGCTGGAATTTTGAAATATTCTGTTTCAATAATTTTGCTGGGCACGCCATTAGAATAAGCTATGGCACGAATCAGCGTCTTGTCTTTCAAGCAAATGGGTTTGATGTAAAGGGTACTTTTGTTTGTAGGTTCTGAACCGTCGAGCGTGTAGTAAATTTGCTGTTGAGCATCCACTTTTCCTATGCTGATGCACAAACTGTCCGTAAATGTGCGTTTCTGGCTATCGAAATACGGCACAATAGAAAATGGTTGGTTTTCGATTTTTGAGAATGGGGCATTTTTAGAATCAAAATCACTTGGTTTAGCACCCATTTCAAATTCCAAACGACCTCCGTTGATGATGTCTCGGTGCTCGATGAATAGTTTTTCGTGGGTTTTACCGTTGAGCTTGATGTTTTGAATGTAGATGTTTTTAGAACTTAAATTATGGGCTACAATCACAAAGCGTTTACCATTTTCCAAATTGATAAATGCCGAATCCACATAAGGTGCTGTAATGGCATATTGCGTGGCTCCGGGTGTAACGGAATAGAACCCAAGCGCCGTTAAATTCAACCAAGCCGACATTTGTCCACAATCTTCATTACCGCTCAAACCATCGGGGAGAATGGTGTACATTTCTTCAATGATTCTGCGCGTCATGGCTTGCGTTTTATGCGGCTGCCCGACATAGTTATACAAAAACGCCATGTGGTGACTGGGTTCGTTGCCATGTGCGTATTGTCCAATTAGACCCGTAATATCGACTTGATGGCGCCCTGTAGTTTCCATGGGTGCGGTGAACAATTCGTCCAATTTTGCAATGAATTGTTCGCGTCCGCCATACAATGCAATCATGCCTGAAATGTCCTGTGGAACAAAGAAACTGTATTGCCAAGAATTGCCTTCTGTGAAATTGAAATTGACTTCTCTCGGATCAAATGGTTCTTGAAAGGTGTTAAACAATTTGGCTTGCATAAAACCATGTTTGGGGTTGTATAGGTTTTTGTAGTATTGTGCTCTTTCAAAAAAGTACAGGGCAACTTCTTTTTTCCCGATGGCTTGTGCAAAAATGGCGATACACCAATCGTTGTAGGCGTATTCTAGCGTTTTGGAAACCGATTCGTGCTCAATTTCTACTGGAATAAAACCGTACTTTATCAAAGCTGGAATACCAAGTTCTGTTTGATAAGCACGTCCTAACATTGCTTTGAGCGCCAAATCTGTGTCGAAATTGCGCAGACCCTTCATGTAGGCGTCCACAATTACGGGAACGGAATGGTAGGCAATCATGCAACTCGTTTCGTTGGCACACAATTCCCACATGGGCAACTTTCCGCCTTGTTGAAATTGGCGCAGCATGGTTCGGACCATTTCTTCAGTTCTATTTTGTTGCACAATTGTGAGCAAAGGATGCAGTCCACGGAAAGTGTCCCAAAGAGAAAAAACAGTGTATTGTCGGTCGTTTTGGAGTTGGTGGATTTTCTTGTCCATGCCACGGTAGCGTCCGTCCGCATCGCTGAAAACATTGGGGTTGAGAAAGCTGTGGTAAAGTGCTGTATAGTAAATGGTTAAGAAGTCTTTATTAGAAGAGAAAACTTCAATTTTGCCGAGTTCTTTTTCCCAATTTTGCTGTGTTTGCTTTTTGATTTCCTCGAAAGTTTTGCTGCCAATTTCTTGTTCCAAATTTCTTTGAGCGCCGTCCATATCTACTGCGGAAATACCCACTCGAACCTCAATATCACTGCGATTTCCAAAGTTGAGATAGAGTCTTTTCTTTTCCAAAGTCATTGAATCCACTTTGAAGTCCTCTGAAAATTGGATGTAGAAATAAAAATGCTGCTCTGTAGCCCAAGCGTCGGAAATGCGTTTTCCACGAATAGTACGGTCGTCGATGATTTCAAAACCGTAATCCAATAAGCGGTCGCGGTAATCCAAGTCGATGACCATGTGCGCTTTGTTGTCCCCAAATTGGTATTGATGAATTCCAGCGCGTTCGGTAACTGTCAATGTAGCTTTTATTTTGTAATCACTCAAACCAACGGCGTAAAAACCGGGTTCGGCTTTTTCAATTTTATGTGAAAATGAAGAAATAACCCGACCGCTGGCATCCGTTTTCACGCGACTTGGGTCGAACGGCATGATGAGCAAGTCGGCATAATCGGGAACACCTGTGCCGCTCAAATGCGTGTGACTGAATCCATACAAAATGCTATCGGAATAATGGTAACCGCCACAGCCATCCCACCCATCATAGCGCGAATCGGGACTGAGTTGCATAAAACCAAATGGTGCCGCAGCGCCAGGATAGGTGTGTCCATGTCCGCCTGTACCAATGAAGGGGTCGACGTGCGAGATGAGGTTTTGGGCAAAATTTGAAGAGCCAATTAATGAAATGATAAGTATAAGTTTGGATTGCATTTGATCTTGTTTTAGTTTTGGTATATCTTATTCCATAAGATTTTTAAGAGTTTCTTCATCGGGTAAAAGGTTCTTCAACTCTGGAGGTAGTTTGTTAGATGTCTTATATGTGGCTACACCTAAAGGTTTACTAAAATCCCTAAAACTATACTCCACCTTTTTCTCGTCTTTTTCTTTGCACAGAATTATTCCAATTGATGGATTTTCATGAGGTAGTTTTATTAAATCGTCAAGAGAGGATAAATAATAATTCATCTTCCCAATGTATTCAGGTTTGAATTTGCCCTTTTTTAAGTCAAATGCCACCAATGCTTGAAGTCCTCTATGAAAAAATAATAAATCTATAAAGTTTTCTTCCTCATTTACCATTAGCCTAAATTGATTGCCCATGAAAGAGAATTCACTACCTAATGTCATTAGGAATTTTTTTATGTTGAGCACGATTTCTCTCTCTAAAACTCGCTCGTCAATTTCGTCATCGCCATTTTCGATATTCACAAAATCAAGTAAGTATTGGTCTTTAAATGCGTGAATAGCTTTGTTCGATAACTGGTTGGGCAGTGTATCTTTAAAATTGCTCGATAAATTAAGGTTTTGAAGATGGCTTTTATTTTTGAGTTCCGTTGTTAGGTGGCGGACAGTCCAAAAATTTAGGGCTGACATTTTTATATAAAACCACCGCTCTTGTTTTGTTGAAGTTTTTAGAATAATCTCATAGTGGTTTGTAAATGAAATTGAAAAAAAATGTTCAAGTTCTGGGTTTTTATTTTGAAAGTCTTGATTTTCTTGACTAAAACTTATTTTACTCGTCACCAACGAGGAAATCATTCCTGTTTGGGTTTCCAATTTACTCGTCATTGACGAGCAAATTTCAGCCGATGATTTCCATGTATTGTAAAAAGTTCTCATTTTAGCAATGTTTTTTTGCCGAAAACCCACGTAATCCTGGTAGTTCTTGTTGAAGTTGAAGAGACAGTGTTTCAAGTATTTTTGCCCCCCAACCTTCGCGTTTGAATTGTTCTTCTACATCTTTACCAATTAGAAAATATAGCCGCAAAGATTCAGCGTTAGCAATTTTTGCGGTAACATATCTACTAAGAAGTATTCGGTTTTTAAGATGTTTTACAAATTCAATTGTTTGTTCCATATACTGTTGAGTAAAAATAAAAAATGGAAAGCGCTAAAGTAAGCACTTTCCATCATTCATATTCAATTTCTAGGGCGATGTCCCTTTTTTGTATCGATTATTTCTTCGCTTTTTTCAATTCTTTTGAAACCAACGGAGGTAAAGTTACGCCTTTAACACTGGCAGTAGCTGTTATTTCATACTTCTGTTTTTCACCATCGAGGAAGGAACCTACTTTTCCTAATCCACCCATAACACCACCTTTGTCAGCCATAGCTTCATTGGATGATTTTGCATAAGAGAATGGCAATTCGAATTCGATTTCTTTCACTTCATCTTTTTTAATGTCGAAGCCTTGCAAAGTCATCTTACCCCAATTCAATTTTGAGCTCGATTTGTCATCGCCTTTTCCTGTTGAAAAATCTTCGTCGAAGCTCAATTCAATTTCTTTTATGGTTTGGTCGCTCTTACCCGTTATTTTCAGTTTACCTGTTAATAATTTGCTATCCAAATCCACTGTTGGTTGCATGTCCAATTCCATTTTAATGGTTCCTATCCCAAGGAACTGTTTGATTTTTCCAAAAATACCCATTGTTTTAAGTTTTTAATTTGGACGCGAAGGCATTATTATTCTTTAACTTTTCTATCACATGAATATCATTTAATCCTTAATTTCGCAACAAAATTCTGCAGTATGAGCATATTAGAACAAGGCACAGTAAGCACCGCTATATCCGAAAGTGGCATTGCACATGTTGAGTTTTTTCATCCTTTGTCCAATTCGATGCCCGGACATTTGCTGGGTAAATTGGCTCAAGAAATTCGAAATTTGGGTGCTAATGATGCAGTGAAAGTGATTGTGCTTCGTTCTGCCGGCGATAGAACATTTTGCGGTGGGGCCAGTTTTGATGAATTGGTTTCTATAGAGGATTTTGAAACAGGCAAACGCTTTTTCTCTGGTTTTGCCAATGTTATCAATGCTTGTAGAACTTGCCCAAAGTTGATAATTGGTCGCATTCAAGGAAAAGCTGTTGGCGGTGGAGTAGGTCTTGCTAGTGCAACAGATTACTGTTTTGCAACGAAATTTGCTGACGTTAAATTGAGCGAATTGGCTGTTGGCATTGGTCCTTTTGTGGTTGGTCCAGCTGTGGAAAGAAAAATGGGCACATCAGCTATGTCGCAATTGGCAATCAATGCGACTGAGTTTAAAAGTGCGCAGTGGGCTCGCGAAAAAGGACTTTATGCAGATGTTTTTGAAAGCATCGAAGAGATGGATGTCGCCATTGATGCTCTTGCAAATCGCTTATCAAATTCCAATCCTGAAGCCATGACGATGTTGAAGCAAATTTTTTGGCAAGGCACTGAAAACTGGGATACTTTGCTTATTCAACGCGCTGAAATGAGTGGCAAATTGGTTTTGTCTGATTTCACCAAAAATGCCATCGCTGCTTTTAAAGCGAAATAAAATTATTTTAATGCTGAATTCAAGCCACAAATGCAACTTTTGGATTAAACAATAATTCTTTCATTGCAAATATAGGTGTTTCAAATTTGAATAGTTTTCTTGGTCGCGAATTTAATTTGAGTTCAACTTCTTTTACTTGTTCTTCTGTTATGGATTTAAAGTCCATTTTCTTAGGAAAATACTGTCTTATTAATCCATTTGTGTTTTCATTAGAAC
>Ga0169931_10002528_pt1 | contig 29801 bp, 31 predicted proteins | sample Kivu_15m_20L_FD_129675 | JGI IMG/M metagenome (GOLD analysis project Ga0169931, IMG submission 129675) | Freshwater microbial communities from Lake Kivu, Western Province, Rwanda to study Microbial Dark Matter (Phase II) - Kivu_15m_20L... | ecosystem: Environmental > Aquatic > Freshwater > Lake...
CACATGGTGGTGTTGTTGAACCGCATGAACGACATGGGTCTGCATCTCGAGGCCGTGCCCGGTGGCGTGTCGGTGGTGTCAGAGGGCCGCATGCGCGCCGTCGACGTGCAGACGCTTCCGTATCCCGGTCTGGCCACGGACTACAAGCCGTTGCTCGTCACCATGTTGGCGGTGGCCGAGGGCATGGGCATCGTCACCGAGAACCTGTACCCGGGTCGCTTCCGCTACGTGGAGGAGCTCTCGAAGTTGGGCGCCGACATCCGCACCGACGGACACCACGCCATCGTTCGTGGCATGCCCCGTTTGCGCGGGGCCGCGGTGGTGGCACCCGACATCCGCGCCGGTGCCGGATTGGTGATCGCCGCCCTGGCCGCCGAGGGTCGCACCGTCATCTCGGGCATCGAACACATCGATCGCGGCTACGACGATCTGGTGGGGCGTTTGGTGGCCATGGGCGCGTCCGTGGCGCGGGCCAACTCAACCGATCTCTGACTCCGCCCCGTCGGTTCGTGCGGGCTCCTGCACCGTGTCGGCCCCCAACCGACGGCGCACGACGGCCAGCAGACCCACGATGATGGCGATGGGCCCGGCCACCATCAGGATCTCGTCCCACCCGCCCTGGTGGGCCACGAGTGCGGCCAGCACGCCGTTCGAGCCGATCATCGGTTTCCTTCCATGACTTGCGCCGCTTGACAGAGGTTCCGGCGCCCTCCCACTCTACGATTTGAACTGCTCCCTAGCCCATTCAGGTGATTCTGTGTCCAGCATGCGAACCCAAGTCGAAGAGACCATCGAGGCCATCCGGCCGGCTCTTCACGCCGACGGCGGAGACATCGAATTGAAGGATGTCGACGAGGCCACCGGAATCGTCAGCGTCACGCTGGTGGGCGCCTGCGGAACCTGCCCCACCTCCACCCAGACCTTGAAGCAGGGCATCGAGCGCATCATGCGCGACCGCGTCGACGGCGTCACCGAAGTGGTGAACGTGTGAGTCGTCGCGATCGCAATCCCGACACTCTCTTCGCCTCCGCTCTCGATGGTGACCGCAGCGCGTTGGCGCGTCTGCTGTCGATGATCGAACAGGGCGGAGACCCGGCGCGCGCCATCGGTCGACTGTCGTATCCGCGCGGCGGTCACAGTTACACCGTCGGTCTCACCGGCGCACCCGGGGCCGGCAAGAGCACGCTCACGTCGTCCATCATCGGCCACCTGCGCTCGCAGGAACTGGAAGTGGCGGTGCTGGCCATCGACCCCTCGTCGCCCTTCACCGGAGGTGCGATCCTCGGCGACCGCGTGCGCATGCAGGACCACGCGACCGACCCCGGCGTGTTCATCCGTTCCATGGCCACGCGCGGTCATCTGGGCGGGCTGTCGTTGGCCGCCCCCGAGGCCATTCGTCTGCTCGACGCCATCGGTCGACTGTGGGTGTTGGTCGAAACCGTGGGCGTGGGTCAGGTGGAAGTCGAGATCGCCGGTAAAGCCGACACCACCATCGTGGTGGTGAACCCCGGTTGGGGCGACTCGGTGCAGGCCAACAAGGCCGGACTCATGGAGATCGCCGACATCTTCGTGATCAACAAGGCCGACCGCAAGGGTGTCGACGAAACGCGTCGCGACCTGGAGCAGATGCTCGACCTGTCCGATCTTCCGCACGAGGCGTGGCGTCCGCCCATCGTGCCCACCGTCGGCTCCACCGGCGAGGGCGTGCCCGCGTTGTGGGACGTGGTGAAACAGCATCGCGAGTTCATCACCACCAGCGGTGAACTGGATCGTCGTCGTCGCTTCCGTTTGCGCGAGGAATTGCGCGAGATCGTGGCGCGTCGTCTGGAACAGCGGGCCCGCGAGATCTGCACCGGCGAGCGGTGGGAGACGTTGCAGGACGGCGTTATTGAGCGCACCCTCGATCCGTGGAGCGCCGCCGACGAGATGTTGAAGGCCGTCGGCGCCTGAGCGCCCGAACGAGGAGCGAACATGTCCGACGATCTGGTTCTGTGCGAACGTCGCGCCGACGGCGTGGCCGTGGTGACGTTGAACAACCCCAAGGTGAACGCGCTCAGCCAAGCGGTGTTGACGCGTCTGCGCGCGGTGGCCGAGGACCTCACCGCGAACCCGCCCGGTGCGGTGGTCATCACCGGTGGCGAGCGCATCTTCGCCGCCGGCGCTGACATCAGCGAGTTCGGCGGCACCGCCGAGGGTGAGCGCATCGGTCACGGTTTCCATTCGACGCTCGACGACGTGGCCGCCATCCCGCGTTTCGTCATCGCCGCCGTCAGCGGATACGCGTTGGGCGGCGGCTGCGAGCTGGCGTTGGCGTGCGACTACCGCATCGCGGGCGAGAAGGCCGTGTTCGGTCAGCCCGAGGTGTTGCTCGGCATCATCCCCGGTGGCGGTGGCACGCAACGCCTGCCGCGCGTGGTCGGCGTCAGCCGCGCCAAAGAATTGGTCATCACCGGTCGTCAGGTGAAGTCCGACGAGGCTTTGCGCATCGGCTTGGCCGACGAGGTGGTACCCAACGAGAGCCTGCACGAACGGGCGTTGGCGTTGGCGACGTCGGTGGCGTCGGGCGCCGTGTTGGCGCACGCCGCCATGAAGCGCGCCATCGACGAGGGACTGTCCACCTCGTTGTCCGAAGGCTTGCTGCTGGAGCGTCGTCTGTTCACCGAGGTCTTCACCACCGACGACAGTCAGGTGGGCGTGAAGAGCTTCCTCGAGAACGGCCCGGGCAAGGCCACCTTCAGCGGCCGCTGATCGCGCGTTCGTACACCGCCGCCGTGGAGGTGGCGATGGCGTCCCACGAGAACCGACTGCGCAACACCTCTCGGCCCTTGGTCTGCATGTCGTCGGCCAATGCGGTGTCGGTCAGCACGCGTTCGATCGCCTTGGCCAGTCGACGGGCGTTGCCGGGCTCGAACAACAGCGCGGCATCGGTGCCCTCGATGATTTCGGCCAGTCCACCGGTGCGTGCCGCCACGGTGGGTGCCCCCGCCGCCAACGACTCCAGGGCCACGATGCCGAACGGTTCGTACAGCGACGGGATCACCACACACCCCGCGCGATGCAACAACGACCGCAACTCGTCGTCGGACACGAAGCCGGCCAGGTTCACCAGATCGCTGACACCCTCGATGTCGACCTGACTCTGCAACTCGGGCAAGTACGAACCGCGTCCGGCGATGACGCAACGAACACCGGGCACACGACCGCGCAACAACGCCATCGCTTGGGCCAACACCTGGAAGCCCTTCTCGTATTGCACGCGCCCCCACGCCAGCACCAATGGTTCGCGGGTGATCGCGCCGGTGGGTTCCCACACGCGCGGGTCCACGCCGTTGGGGATCAGTTCGACGTTGGTGGGATCGAGGCCCTCCAACAACTCGCGCATCATGAACCGCGAACAGCAGATCTGCCCCGTGGACCGATACGCCAACCAGGCCTCGACCGCGTTGATGGCCGAACTGGCGCCCTCGGGCACGTGTCCGCCGTGACGACCGCGTTCGGTGGAGTGGAAGGTGGCCACCAGCGGTGCGTCGAACAACGCCGCCAACGTGTCGCCGGCCCACGCGGTGTGCCAGTCGTGGGCGTGCACCACGTCGGGACGCCAGTGGCCGAGCGCCGCCACCAGAGCGATCATCTGGCTGTTGGCCGACGCCGTGCGCAAGACCTCGTCGTCGTCAGGCAACCACGGCAGATCGGTGCGTGCGCGGACCACGCGCGCGCCGTCGACGGTGACGGTGTCGGCGGGCAGGTCGCCGTCGTGGTCGACGCTGAACACCACCACCTCGTGCCCCGCGCGGGCCAACGCACCGGCGAGGCCGTCCACGTGGGCCGCCACGCCACCGATGGAGGCCGGCGGGAACTCGCGGGTCGACATCAGCACGCGCACGAGCGAACGGTAGCGGAAGCACCTCGTAGCCTTGGGGGCGTGATCGATCGGCAGGCATGGTGGCGCGACCCGGCGTTGCGCCCCATGGTGGTGGCCTGTCTCACCCTCAGCGGTGCCGTGGGCGTGTTCGGGTTCTCGTTCGGCGTGGGGTCGGTGGCGGCCGGTGCCAGCGTGTGGCAGACCTGCGCGCTGTCGTTGTTCGTGTTCACGGGGGCGTCGCAGTTCTCGGCCATGAGCGTCATCGGCGCCGGCGGTTCGTTGGGTTCGGCGTTGGGTGGCGCGTTGTTGTTGGCCGCGCGCAACGGTGTGTACGGACTGGCGATGTCGCGACGTCTCGACGGCTCTCTCGGGCGTCGACTGTTGGCCGCTCAGTTGACCATCGACGAGACCACCGCGATGGCGGTGGCGCAACCGAACCGTCGCGAGCAACAGATCGCGTTCTGGTTGACCGGCTTCGCGTTGTTGACGTTCTGGAATGTGGGCACGCTCATCGGCGCGCTCACCGGCAGTGCCATCGATCCGCGGACGTTCGGTCTCGACGCCGCGTTCCCCGCCGGTTTCGTGGCCATGGTGTGGCCGTTGCTCGCCGATCGGCGGGCGCGACTGGCGGCCGCGATCGGGGGAATGGTGTTCCTGGCCACGGTGTCGTTCCTGCCTATCGGTGTGCCGATTCTGTTGTCGGTGGTCGGCGTGCTGGTGGGCGTGCAACGTCCGGTGCCGCCGCCGGTGGGGACCGAGGTGTCCCGACCATGAGTTGGACGCTGGTGATCGTTCTGGCGCTGGGTGCCTACGCGTTCAAGGTGACGGGACTGGTGATCCTCGGAGGGCGCACCCTGCCCGCGGTGGTCGAGCGGTGCCTGGCCCTCATCCCGGCCGCGGTGGTGACCGCTCTCATCGTGAAGGACACCTTCACCACCGGCCAGGACCTGGCTCTCGACGCCCGGGCGGCCGGCATCGCGGTGGCGGTGGTGGCGGCCTGGCGCAAGGCGCCCTTGATCGTGGTGATCGTGCTGGGTGCGGCGGTGACTGCTCTGTTGCGCCACGTCTGAGCGCGACCGAATACGGCCTCAGTGGACGAGGGTCTTCAGTTTCTTCAGGTTGCGGCGCCAGATGGCCTTCATCACCAACTGACCGCCCACGATCTCGCCCAGACGACCGCCCAGCCACCACGGGAACGTCAGCTTCTCGCTCCAGGTGAACCGCGTGCGGGCACCGTCGTCTAGTGGCGCCAGCGTGAAGATGCCCGTGCCGGTGACCAATCCGGTGTGGCGCACGCCCATGGCTTCGCCCGGGATCCACTCGGTGATCTCCATGTGGTCGGTCAACTTGATGGGCCCCACCTTGGTGTCGCACAGGAACTTCGTGCCCACTCCACGGGTCTGGTCACCCTCGAAGCGGATGGCTACCGCGTCGGCCATCCAGTCCACGTGACGTTCGATGGGTTCCACCACGTCCCACACGCGCGCGGGCGTGGCGTCGAGGTCGATGGATACGGTGATGCGGCTCATACCGCCAGTGTTACCCAGATCAGGCGTGAGCGCCCACACGGCGCAGTTCTTCGGCGGCTTGCTCGGGCGGAACGATGTTGATCATCACGCCGGTGCCACGTTCGAAGCCGGCCACGGTGGTGAGCTTCGGGAAGAGGTGCACGTGCCAGTGGAAGGCCCCGTTGTGGTGGTGGGGCGCGGTGTGGAACACCAGGTTGAACGCCACGTCGGTGAACACCTCGTTCAGGTGCACCAGGGCGTCACGGATCGCGCGACCGACGCCGGCCACCTGTTCGTCGGACGAATCGGTGAGGTGCTGGTCGTGGTTGCGCGGGATGATGAGCATCTCGTACGGGCCACCGCTCCACCAGGGGCACACCACCACGGCGTCGTCGGTGGCCAGCACCACGCGCTCGTTCGACGCCAACTCGGCCTCGACCGTGGCGCACAGGATGCACCCGCCTTCGAAGCGCACGAAGGCTCGTTCCTCGTCGAGGATCTCGCCCGGGACGAAGGGCAGACCGAGCAATTGTCCGTGTGGGTGCGACAACGAAGCACCGGCTTCGCGACCGTGGTTCACGATGGCCTGGGTGTAACGAATGTTGTCGGTGGAGGCGTGTCGCTGCAGGCGCTGCTTGAGCATCACCATCATCTCGCCGCAGGCCTCGTCGCTGAACGCCTCGATGCCGGTCGTGTGATCGCGGGCGAAGACGACGACCTCGTGCGTACCGCTGGCCTCGGCCATCACGTGCACCGGGCCGAGGTTGCGCACGGCGAGCGAGTCGTCGCCGTCGAACGCCGGGTAGAGATTGGGGATCACCCGCATGCGCCAGTCGTCACCGGTGCCGACGCTGGCGAGCGTGGGGAGGTGCTGGTCCTCGTTGCCGGGGCAGAAAGGACAGGGCCGGCTGGGGCCGGACTCGACGGTCGGAACGCGACTGGCGAAATCGGTGGGGCGCATGGCCCGCTCGGCGACGATGGTGACCCACCGGCCGGTGAGGGGATTCAGACGTAGTTGACTCACGGTGACCTCAGGATACGCAATGTGGGAGACGATTACCTCATCATCGGGTGTACACCGAAACATGAGTCGGTGAATCCGAGACGAATTGGCGACGGGAGGTGTCCTCCCAGCGATGAGTGAGCCGAAGTCCGGCGCGTGAGGCCATCGCGTCGAGTTCGGCTGGAGCGGCGTAGCGGATGCTCCACGGGCGCAGCCGAACTCCGCCCGATTCGGTGAGCTCCACGAACTGACCGTCCACGCGTTGCTCGTCGGGGTGGTGCACGTCGATCGACAAGACCACCCGATCGGCGTGCAGCGAGCGTACGCCCACCGTGCCACCGTCCTTGCGTTGCGGGTCGGGAACCGCCGCCTCGACCACGAGCACCCCGGACGGTGCCAGACGCCCGGCGACCGCGGCGAACAGTGCGCCCTGACGCTCGGGTGTGGGGAGGCTGAAGATCGTGTTGTAGGCGATGAGTGCGGCGGCGAACGGGCCGGCGGGGAGGTCGTCGACCATGTCGCCGTGGATCAGGGACAACGTGACGTCGCCTTGCTTGGCCGCGCACGCGCGCAACATGGCCGAACTCGAGTCGATCCCCACCACGCGGCATCCGCGGCGCGCCAGCGGGATGGCGAGTCGGCCGGTGCCCACGCCGAGTTCGAGCACCGAGCCACCGGCGGCCAGTTCGTGGAGGAGGGCCACGGTGGCTCCGACGTCACTCACGTCGTCGTACCAATCGTCGTACACGTCGGCGAACGCGTCGCCGTACGTCGAGTCGTCGAAGCCCTTCATGCGCACCCAGTCCACCACGCCATCGTGGTCGGCGGTGAATCGGGCGATCGGGCCCGACGACGGGGCGGTACTCTTCGGGAATGGCCGGCACCGTGACATACATGGATCACGCCGCCACCACCCCCATGCGCGCGTCGGCCATCGCGGCCATGATGCCGTTCCTCGACGGCGTGTACGCCAACCCCAGTGGCTCGCACCGTTTCGCTCGCCTGGCCCGCAAGTCGGTGGACGAGGCTCGCGACCTGATCGCGTCCCTAGTGGGCTGCAAGCCGGGCGAGATCGTCTTCACCGGCTGTGGCACCGAGAGCGACAACGCCGCCATCGTGGGGGTGGTGCGTCGACGCGGTGGCGTGGCGGTGTGTCCGGCCGCCGAGCACCACGCCGTGTTGCACTGTGTGGAACACCTGGGTGGACGAGTGGTGGCCGTCGACGCCAGCGGCGTGGTCGATCTCGACGCTCTGCGCACCGCGCTCGACGACTCGGTCAGCAGCGTCTCGGTGATGGCCGTCAACAACGAGACCGGCGTGATCACCGACATGAGGGCGGTGTCGGTGCTGGTTCGCCGTCACGCTCCGAACGCGGTGTTGCACACCGATGCCGTGCAGGCCGCGTGTTGGATCGATTTGCGCGACCTGTGGCCGTTGGTGGACTCCATGGCCGTCAGTGCCCACAAGTTCGGCGGTCCCAAGGGCGTGGGTGCGTTGATCGTGCGCGAGGGTGTCACCTTCGAGCCCATCGTCCTGGGCGGCGGACAGGAACGCGATCGTCGCAGTGGCACCCACAACGTGGCCGGCATCGTGGGCATGGCCGAGGCCCTGCGCGCCACCGACGCCGAGCGAGCGCACGAGGTGGCGCGAATCACCGCGTTGCGTGACACGTTGCTGGCCGGTCTGTTGGCCATTCCGGGTGTGCGTCGCACGGTGCCCGATTCGGTGTCGGTACCCGGCGTGGCCCACGTGTGCATCGCCGACGTCGAGAGCGAGTCGTTGCTGTATCTGCTCGACGAGGCCGACGTGTGCGCGTCGGCGGCTTCGGCGTGCGCGAGTGGCGCCATGGAACCGTCCCACGTGTTGCTGGCGATGGGTGTGGAACGCGAGTGGAGCGCGGGAGCCTTGCGTTTGTCGATGGGGCACACCACCACCGCGGCCGACGTGGAACGCGCGGTTCAGGTGGTCACCGCGGCGGTGGAGCGCATTCGCACCGCCGCCGCCCGTTTGAAGCGGGCCTGATCACAACCGCGGCGACTCCGCCGTAGCCTGCGGGGCATGAAGGTGCTCATCGCCATGTCCGGCGGGGTCGATTCGTCGGTCGCCGCCGCTCTGTTGGTGGAGCAGGGGCACGACGTGGTGGGTGTCACCATGCGTTTGTGGGGTGGCGAGAGCGACACCGGCTGTTGCAGTGTCAGCGACGTCGACGACGCTCGCCGCGTGGCCCAGCAGATCGGCATCGATCATCTGGTCTTCAACTTCACGGACGAGTTCCATCGCGACGTGGTCGAGCCGTACGTGAACGATCACGCGATGGGCGTCACTCCGAATCCGTGCATCGAGTGCAACCGTCACCTGAAGTTCGATCGTCTCCACGAGCGGGCCATCGTCCTCGGCTTCGACGCCGTGGCCACCGGACATCACGCCCGGGTGGTCGAACGAGACGGTGTGCATCGATTGGCGCGCGGTCACGACTCCGCCAAGGACCAGAGTTACGTGGTGCACATGCTGGACCAGCGGCAGTTGTCCCGCACCATGTTCCCGGTGGGGGAGATGAACAAGGCCGACGTGCGCGCGCACGCCGAACGATTGGGATTGCGCACGGCCGGCAAGCCCGACAGTCAGGACGTCTGTTTCATCACCACGTCCAAGGACGACGACGGTCGTTCGGGCCGTTCGGCTTTCCTGGCGCGGCGCATTCCGCTGCACGTCGGCGAGATCGTCGACACCGAGGGTGCCCGTATCGGTGAGGTGGAAGCGGTCGAGATGGTCACGCTCGGACAGCGTCGTGGTGTGGGTGGCGGTGGTGGCACCAAGCGCTTCGTCGTCGACGTCGACGTGCCCGGTCGTCGGGTGGTGGTGGGCCCCGAAGCGATGTTGCTCACCGATCGCGAAGTGGTGGGTCAGGTGTCCTGGAGTTCGTCGGCGGTCGCCGGTGCGGTGCGCGTGCAGTGCAGTGCCCACGGCGACGCGAACCTCGCCGACATCGAGACCGACACCGACGACAACGTGGTGGTGCGGTGGCGCGAACCACAACGACGCATCTCGCCCGGCCAGAGCGCCGTGTTCTACGACGAGGCCGGTGAGGTGGTGCTCGGTGGTGGCGTGGTCAACTCGCCCAGGGTCCGACCCGGTCGCGACGGGCACACCAACATCGACTTCACGTGAATCGCCTTGCCGCCGGGCTCGGTGCGGGTGGCCGACAACACGACGGTCTCGAAGTCGCCCAGGGTCACGCGTAGAGCGGCTCCGCGACACCCACCGGTGAGATCGGCCGCGTCGGTGGTCCCGATCGTCGCCGCGTCGACGGATCGAACGTCACGAGCGAGGAACATGGCGGTCTCGGCCAACACCACGTGATCGTGGATCACCAGGCCGGCGGGCACCTGCACCAACCAGCGTCGCGAGTAGCGGTGGAAGCGACGGGGGAGCGTCCACGACAGCACGACCGCCATCACGCCCGTGATCGCCGCGGCGACCCAGTTCTGGTCGACTCCGAACGAAAGGGCGGCGACGATGCTCGACACCCAGACGATCCAGGCCAGCACCTGAATGGTCGCCATTGTCGCCGAGCAACGCAACAGGTGACGACGTTCGTCCCCGTACGCCGACACCTGCACGAACGAGTCGCCCACTTCGGCGCTGAACACGAGCAGTGTCGCCACGATCGCCACCGCGAGCGCGATGCCCGACGCGCCGTCGCCATCGAGGGCCACGACGACACCCGACGACACGATCAACGTGGGGCACGCGAGGCGCAGGGCGGTGAGCGAGACGCTGGAGGGCACCAGAACGCACAGAAGACCGACGGCCCACGCGGTCCAGATGACGACGTTCGTCATCGCGCGCGCGGCATCGGACCACTCGTCGAGGGCGTCACCACACAACGGTGCGATCGCGCCACCGGCGACCACCGCCACACGCATCGCCCACGACACGACGGTGGGGTTTCGTGACACGCGCGATTCCGACACGTCCCCCAGCGTTACCGATGGGACCAACGTCCCAACAATCGGAGACCGACGAACCTCGGTGAAGGTGCGCTCGATTGTGGCGCGGTGGGAGTCGCCTGCTACGAAAGTGTGGAAGGGATGATCATGACCATGGCGGCGACCACATATCTGACCGGTGGCATCGCCACCGGCGTGGGCAGTCTTCCGCATCGTGACGCTCGTGCCGCCGCCGAGTTCGCGTTGACGAGCTCGCCCGATCTGCCGGCGATTCCGTCGCTCCCCAAGCGCTCGCCGGCCGAGTCGATGATCGCCCAAGCCGTGGTGGGAATCCGGGGCATCAGCGTGGGTCAGTACGGGGCCATCGTGGTCGACCCGTCACGCATCGATCCGTTCGCTCCGGTCGACACCGATTTTCATCACGACGCCTTCGTCGGCCTGCGCACCTTCCTCGAGGTGGCCGCCGGTCGCACGGCGCCGGTGAAGTGGCAGTTCACCGGACCGGTGACTCTCGGCCTGTCGCTGGTGCGTGCCGGAGTGCCCGTTCATCTGGCGTTCGACGTCGCGGTTCGCGCGGTGCGCTCGCACGTTCGCTGCATCCACGAACACGTGGCCTCGATGCTTCCGGACGCACCACAGGTGGTGTTCATCGACGAGCCGATGATCGGCGACATCATGGACGAGTCGTTTCCCATCGCACCCGACACCGCCATCGACCTGATGTCGGGTGCCATGGCCGTGGTCGAGCGCGATTGTCTGGTCGGACTTCACAGTTGCGCCGACGTCGACCTGGCCCCCTTGTTGGCCGCGGGCCCCGCGGTGTTGAGCGTTCCCGTCTCCGAGTCACTCGTGCACTCGGCGTCGGCGCTGGCGGGTTTCCTCGACAAGGGAGGTTCGGTGGCATGGGGTGTGGTGGTCACCGACGGTCCCATGATGAACAACGCCGAGCGGGCCTGGAAGAAGTTGGCCGGCGTCTGGTGCGGCCTCGTGCAGAACGGCTGCGATGCCATGAAGCTGCGCCAGCTGTCGTTGGTCACTCCGGCGTGCGGCTTGGCGTTGCACACCGAGGAGCACGCCGCGTCGATCATGGCCCAGGTGCGCGACATCGGAGAGCGCGTTCGCACGCAGGCGCTCGCCACCCGTCTCACCGTCGGCGCCTGAGGTTCGCTCTCGCACCCCTGATCTACAATCAGTCCATGGCTGCCGGGTCGAAGAAGTCCTCCGATGCGGTCGTCCGACACGCCGAATTGGTGCGGCTGATCGACTACCACCGGCAGCGTTACTTCGTCGACGATTCCCCCGAGGTCTCCGACGCGGAATACGACGAACTCGAGCGCGAGCTTCGCGTCATCGAACGTGATCACCCCGAACTGGTCACCGAGTCGTCCCCTAGTGCGCGCGTGGGCGCTTCCACGGTCGAGACGTTCTCGCCCGTCGAGCATCGCGTCCCCATGACCAGCCTCGACAACGCCATGGATCATTCCGAGTTGGTGGCGTGGGGCGAGCGGGTGGTGAAGGGCCTCCCCGAGGGCGAAGCCACCGCGTACGTGTGCGAGTTGAAGATCGACGGCTTGGCCATGAGCCTGCGCTACGAGAACGGCGTGCTGGTGCAGGCCGCCACGCGCGGCGACGGTCGGGTGGGCGAGGACGTCACGGCGAACGTGGCCACCATCGCGGTGGTGCCCAAGACACTCACGGTGCCCGAGGGTGTCGTGATTCCCGAGGTGCTCGAGGTGCGCGGTGAGGTGTACCTACCCATCGACGCCTTCGAACGATTGAAGGCCGCCAAGGAACGAGAGAACGTCGAACGTATCGCGGCGGGGCGCAAGCCCGAACCGGTGCCGGTGAACCCACGCAACGCCGGGGCCGGAAGCTTGCGTCAGAAGGACTCCGCCATCACCGCCTCGCGGAGTTTGGCGTTCTGGGCGTACCAATTGGGCGAAGTGGTCGGTGGCCCAGTGTTCACCAGTCATCACCAAACGCTCGAGTTCCTGCGGTCGCTGGGCTTCCCCGTGAACCCCAACATCGAAGTGGTGGATTCGGTCGACGCCGTCGACGCGTATTGCGCGCGCTGGCAGGAGAACCGACACCAACTGCCGTACGAGATCGATGGCGTCGTGGTGAAGCTCGACGATCTCGCCCAACGCGAGACGCTCGGATTCACCGCGCGCGCTCCGCGATGGGCCATCGCGTTCAAGTTCCCGCCCGAGGAACGCACCACGTTGTTGCGTGACATCCAGATCTCGGTGGGTCGCACCGGGCGCGTCACGCCGTTCGCGGTTCTCGAGAAGGTGTTCGTCGGCGGTTCCAACGTGGAAATGGCCACGCTGCACAATGAGGATCAGGTGCGCCTGAAAGACGTCCGACCCGGTGACACGGTGGTGGTGCGCAAGGCCGGTGACGTCATCCCCGAGGTGGTGGGGCCGGTGCTGGCGTTGCGCCCCGAGGGCCTCGAGCCATGGGCGTTCCCGTCGGTGTGTCCTTGCCCCATGAAGGGTGAACTCACCCGTCCCGAGGGCGAGGCCAACACGCGTTGCATCGAACCGGGTTGCCCCAGTCAACGCGACCAACGCATCATCTACTTCGCCTCGCGCGGTGCCATGGACATCGAGGGTCTGGGCGAGAAGACCGTGTTCCAGTTGTCGGACGCCGGTTTCGTGTCCGATCCGGGCGATCTGTATTCGCTCACTGTCGAACAGTTGCTCACGTTGGAAGGGTTCGCCAGCATCAGCGCCGAGAAATTGTTGACCGCCATCGACGGCTCCAAGTCGCGTCCGCTTCCCAAGATCCTCACCGCGCTCGGCGTGAAGCATCTCGGACCGTCGGCCTCGGAAGCCTTGGCGCTCGCCTTCGGCAATCTCGACGCCATCATGAACGCCTCCCAGGCCGACCTGGCCAGCGTCGAGGGAGTCGGCGACGTCATCGCCGCCTCGGTCACTGATTGGTTCGCGGTTCCCGAGAACCGGGCGTTCATCGAGAAGATGCGCGCGAGCGGCGTCGACTTCGGCAACGTGGAGGTGTCACGACTTCCGCAGAACCTGGTGGGTCGCAACATCGTGGTCACCGGTTCGTTGGACGGCTTCGACCGTGACGGAGCCGAACGCGCCATCAAGGACCGCGGAGGCAAGAGCCCCGGGTCGGTGTCGAAAAAGACCGACGCGTTGGTGGTGGGCGCCGAGCCCGGTGCCAGCAAACTCACCAAGGCCCAGGAACTCGGTATCCCCGTGCTCGACGAGGCGCAGTTCGTGGTGTTGCTCGAGACCGGTGAGATTCCCGGCTGAGGGTCAGAGCACCTCGAACGACCACGAGAAGCTGCGCGCGGTGGTGCGGCCCTCCTCGATCTTCCAGAAGAGCACGGTCACACGGTGCACACCGACGTGGTACCTCTCGACGGCGGCACCCTTGGTGGGCTCGAAGCGAATCAACGAATTGCCCTGGTCGTAGATGGCGGTCTTGGGTAGTTCGATCTGTTGGCCGGGCTTCACGTCCTGGGGCGACGCGTCCTCGAGCCGTGTGGTGGGAATGGTGATGTCGTCGAGAATGATCTCGGCTTCGTAGCCGTCGATGAGGTCGACGGAGATCTCGGTCTGGGACAGCACCTGGCGATCGTTGGGGGCGGGGGAGACCTCGATGATCTCGTCGGGGTATCCGAGGGCGTCACGACCGGTGGTCGCCGACATGAGTCCCAAGATGACCATCATCAATCCGATCGCCAGTCCGGCACTGATGAGCACCATCTCGATGGAGGGACGACGACGGCGACCCCGAGCAGACGTGCGGGTGTCGGATTCGACGTGCGTGACGGCGCTCTTGGTTTCTTGCGCGGTTTCTTGGGCGGTCTCTTGGACGGACTCACGGGGGACGTCGATGTCGCTCACGCCGACATTCTGACCCGATGTGCTGGTGTTTTGCACCTTGTGACCGAGGCGATCGTCACACATTCGCAATACACCGCTAGTTTCCCAGCGATGTCCATCTTCGAGAATCACGACCCGGATTCGTTGATCGACACCCTGGTCGACGGCCGCTATCGCCTGCGCACCGAGATCAGCCGCTCGGGGTCCAGCACGGTTTTCGTGGCCCGTGACGATCGTTCCGGCGCCGACGTCTCCATTCGGGTGTTCTCGGCCGATGTCAGTCGTCAGCGAGGCGAGGCCCTGCTCGAGCAGGCCACCGCCGCGGCGGAGATGAATCACCCCCAGGTGCTGCGCACATTGGCGTTCGGGCGCGCCACGATCGCCGATTCGAGTCGCGTGTACGTGGTGCAGGAGTTGCTCGGTGGGGGCACGCTGCAGGATTTGATCGATCGCGGGCGGTTGCTGACCCCCAGCCAGGCGTTGGCCGTCGGGGTGGACGTGTGTCGAGCCCTCGACTACGCCCACAAGCGCGGCCTCACGCATTTCGACCTGCGACCGTCGGCCATCGTCTTCGGTGACGATCGCCGGGCCCGCGTGGCCGATCTGGGCGTGGCATCGGTGGTCGCCGAGGATGCCTGGGCCGACACCACTTCGGTGTCGCTCGAGCGCGCGCGTTACTGCGCGCCCGAACAAGCCCTCGTAGAACCCTTCGACGAGAAGGCCGACGTGTACGCGTTGGCTCTGGTTCTCACCGAAGCGGTCACCGGTTCGGTGCCCTTCCTTGCCGACTCCGTGGTCACCACGCTCGGGGGTCGGGTCGACAAACTGTTCCCCGTTTCGGCCGATCTCGGTGGTCTGGCCTCGGTTCTGGAAAAAGCCGGACGCTCCGATCCGTTGGAACGTTCGGGAGCCGCCGACATGGGGCGTGCATTGGTGCAAGCGGCCCCCTCGTTGCCGCGTCCCGCACCCTTGCCGTTGGTGGCGGCCACGCTGTTCGACGGCACCGGAGAGATCGCTCGCCCGGTCGACACCGCGGTGATCCCCCGCACCACCGACACGATGGTGATCTCCGCCTCCGACGGGGACGACGATGCAGACCCGGTTTCCGACGATCGTGACGATGCCCCGGCGATCGCACGATGGATCGTGGCCGCCGTGGCGGTGTTGGTGGTCGTGGTTGGCGGGTTCTTGTTGTTCTCCGTGATCCAGAAGGATTCGTACGCGGTGCCCGCGCTGACGGGTGTGGACGTGGGCGAGGCCACCAATCTCGTCACCGAATACGACTGGACCATCGTCGAGGTGGAAGAAGCCAGCGAGGACGTGCCCGCCGGCGCCATCGTGCGCACCGATCCCGAGACCGGAGAGAAACTGCAGAGTGGCAAGACCATCACGTTCGTGGTGTCCACCGGACCGCCTCCGGTTCCGTTGCCCGAATTGAACGCCCTCGACGTGGCGACCGCCACCACCGCATTGACCGATGCCGGACTGGTGTTGGGTGCGCAGACTCCGGAGTTCAGTGAGGACGTGGTGGCGGGTCTGGTCATTCGTTGGACCGTGGCGTTGCAGCCGAACCTGGTGGCGGGTCAGGAAGTGGTCAAGGGAACCGCGGTCGACATCGTGGTGTCGCAGGGACCCGCGCCACGCGTGGTGCCCGATTTGCGAACGCTGACCATCGATGCCGCCACGGTCGCGCTGAACGACCTGCAACTGATCATCAATCGTGCCGACGACGAGTTCTCGAACGACGTGCCCGTCGGCGGAGTCTCCTCACAGTTGCCCGCCGCCGGCGAGTCGCTTGCCAAGGGCTCATCGGTGACGGTGGCCATCTCGAAGGGCCCCGATCTGGTGGCCATGCCGAATCTGGCCACGCTCACCAATCTCGATGCCGTGAAAGCCGCCGTCACCAACGCCGGTCTCACCGTGGGCAACGTGACGGGTCGGGTGCGCGGTGCACCGATCGCCGCCACCGTCGGGGGCCAAGTGGTGGCCACGGGTCAGTTGCTCCCGCGAGGAAGCATCGTCGACATCGTCTATTACGGCTGATTCGAGCCGGACTTTTCACCCGCTCATCGGGCGGGAATAAGGTGAAAGGCGAGTCGAAGGAGATCGATCATGGGAGCACTGAACGGCCGCGTGGCCATCATCACCGGCGCTGGACGCGGATTGGGACGCGAGCACGCGTTGCTGTTCGCCGCCGAAGGCGCCAAGGTCGTCGTGAACGACCTCGGAGGTGCGAACGACGGCACCGGCACCGACATCACCCCGGCCCAGCAGACCGTGGCCGACATCAAGGCGATGGGCGGCGAGGCGATCGTCAACGGCGACAACGTCGCCGACTGGGACGGCGCCAAGCGCATGATCGACAGCGCCATCGAGGCGTTCGGTGATCTCGACATCCTGGTGAACAACGCCGGCATCCTGCGCGACCGCGTTCTGGTCAACATGACCGAGGACGAGTGGGACGCGGTGATCGCCGTTCACTTGAAAGGACATTTCGCGCCCACGCGTCACGCCGCCGTGTACTGGCGTGAGCAGGCCAAGGCTGGCATCACCAAGCCCCGCAACATCGTGCACACCAGCAGCACCAGCGGATTGTTCTCGAATCCCGGTCAGGGCAACTACGGCGCGGCCAAGTCCGGAATCGCCACGTTCAGCCAGATCTGCGCCAAGGAGTTGGCGCGCTACAACGTGAAGAGCAACTCCATCGCACCGGCGGCGCGCACGCGCCTCACGTTGGCCACCCCCGGTCTCGAGGAAGTGTTGGCCCCCAAAGAGGGTCAGTTCGACAAGTGGGATCCGGCCAACGTCAGCCCGTTGGTGGCGTACTTGTCGTCGGAGGCGTGCGAGTTCACCGGCGAGACGTTCTTCGTTCAGGGTGGTCAGGTGACCCGCGTGGAATCGTGGACCAATGCCGAGACCATCGATCAGGACGATCGTTGGTCGGTCTCGTCGCTCGCTTCGGCGATGTCGTCGTTGAAGCCCAAGTCCTGATCCGTGGGCGCCGACGCCCGAGATTCCAACCCGCGAACTCTGAACGTCGACTCCGTCGGGGTCGACGAGTTGGGCGTGGTGCCGTGGCCCATCCTGCTTCGTCGTTGGTTGGGACGTCGGGTGCCCATCGATCGTCACTGGGCCGTGTTGGTGGTGGTGCTGTCGGCATTGTTCACGGTGGGATTCACCATCACGATCCTGGCGGTGTCACTGGGCACGATCGCCGATGATCTCGACTCCAGCATCTCGGTGGTGTCGTGGAGCATCACCGGCCCCATGCTCGCCTTCGGAGTGGTGGGACCGGCCTACGGCAAGGCCGGTGATCTGTGGGGTCACAAGCGGGTGTTCGTGTGCGGTCTGTTGGGCGCGGGCATCTTCGCCGCGTTGACGTCGGTGGCATGGGACGCTCCGAGCATGATCGCGTTCCGCATCCTCTCGGCCTCGGCGGGCGCGGCCACCGGACCGTCGACGATGGCGTACATCAATCGGTTGTTCCCCGCCGATCAACGTGTGCGCCCGCTCAGTTACTGGAGTTTCGTGAACGCCGGAGCGCCGGTGCTCGGAGTCATCGCCGGTGCCCCGCTGGTGGAGGCGTTCGGTTGGCGCATCATCTTCGCCGTGCAGGCACCGTTGTGCATTCTCGGCGTGGTCATCGCGCTGTGGTTGTTGCCCGACACCGAACGGTCGACCGAGGTGCACTTCGACGTAGCCGGTTCGGTGACCCTGGGCCTGGGTGCGACCATGTTGTTGGCCGGCGTCAATCAAGGCCCGCAGTGGGGATGGGACAGCCCACTCACCATCGGCTTGTTGTGCGCGTCCGTGGTGTCGCTGGTTCAGTTCGTGCGAATCGAGAAGCGCGTGCGCGACCCTCTGTTGCCCCTTCACTGGTTGCGTACGCGCAACGTGGCGTATCCGGTGATGTCCCAGACCTTGGCGAACTTCGCGTACATGGGCGGTTTTCTGCTGGCGCCGTTGGTGCTGCGCGAGGTGATGGAATTCGACACCTCGAAGATCTCCTTCGTCGTGATCGCCCGACCGCTGACGTTCGCCTTGGTCGCTCCGTTGGCCAGCCTCGTCACCATCCGTGTGGGCGAACGGTCGATGGGTGTCGTGGGCGGATTCTGCGTGGTGATGTCGATGTTCCTCTTCACCACCATCGACCTCGGATCGCCCCTGTTGGTGGTTCTCATCGCGCTGGGGTTGTCGGGCGCGGGTATCGGCATCGCCAGCCCCGCCATGACCTCGCTCGTCGCCAATGCCGTGGACGAACGCGACCTCGGCGTGGCCGGAGCGATGCAACAGCTCATGACCCAGATGGGTGCGGTTTTCGGCTCGGTCGTGATGACCACGGTTCAGCAGGCGTCATCCGACAGCGACGCGACGGCGACATCGTTCGCCGCGGCGTTCTACGTGGCCGTGGGCGTGGCCGTGGTGGCCATGATTCTCTCGTCGCGGGTCACGTCGACTCCGCGCGGAGAGACGATCACTCGGTGATGGCCTTGATCTCCTCGGCGACCTTGGCGGTGATGTCGGTCTGGGGCATCTGTGTCTGCAGCGCCATCATCTTCATCATGTCGCCGGCCACCTTGATTTTGCCGCCCATGAAGGCCTGCATCGCCGCCGCCTGATCGTTGAGGGCGAAGATGGCGCGAGCCGTCGCCCAATCGGTGGTGACGGTGGCATCGGGGTTCTCCAGTTCACCGAGCTCCACTTCCATGTCGCCCGACGAGGTGTCCATGTAGCTCTTCACGGTGCCCTCGCCGAAGGGCACGTCGGTGATGACCTGATTGATGCGGATCACCGCGGTGATCTTGGGAGCCTGGTCTTGGTACTTCGCACGGATCGCCTTGGCGGCGTCCATCCACTCTTGGGAAAGGAAAGGGAATGCCATGGCGAGAACAATAGTCACTCCGGAGGCGATACCCGCCGTCCGGAACTCAGTGCGTTCCGACGACCTCGCTCGAAAGCGTCACCGACTCGATGAAGCCGTGGTCGAGATCGACACCCGTGCCGGGCCCGGTGCGCAACACGACGTGTCCGTGGTCGAGGACGATCGGGTCGTGGACGATGTCGCGGGCCCAGAATCGTTCGGAGGCCGAGACGTCACCGGTGATGGTGAAGTTGGGTAGCGCGGCCAGTGCGAGATTCATGGCCCGACCGATGCCGGTCTCGAGCATGCCGCCGCACCACACCGGAATTCCCCGTTCCTGGCACACGTCATGGACCTTCACGGCCTCGAGGTATCCGCCCACCCGACCGGCCTTGATGTTGATGATGGAACACGCCCCGCGTTCGATGGCGTCCACGGCCGCGCGCACCGACACGATCGATTCGTCGAGACAAATGGGCGTACCCACCTGCTTGGCGATGATGGCGTGCCCGGTGACGTCGTCCTCGGGCAGGGGTTGTTCGATGAGGAGCAATCCGAAGCGGTCGAGCTTGGCCAGATGCGGACCGTCGTCGCGGGTGTACGCGGTGTTGGCGTCGACTTGGAGAGGAACCGCGTCGCCGAACGTCTCGCGAAGAACGCGCACGGGCTCGATGTCGGAGCCCGGCTCGATCTTCAACTTGATGCGAACGTACCCCTCGTCCAGGTAGCCACCGATGGTGCGCACGAGCGAGTCGATGTCGTCGTGGATACCCACCGACACGCCCGAGGGAACCCGATCGACGACCGAACCGATGGCGGTGGACAGAGGCATGTCGTTGGCTCGCAACTGGGCGTCCAACACCGCGGCCTCGATGGCGGCCTTCGCCATGCGGTGGTCCTTCACGGGTTCGAGGAGGCGGGCCACGTCGGTGGCGTGCATGGGCCCACCATCGTTCCGCAGTAAACGCGGAACCAGGTGATGGATCATCACGTGAAGCGAACTCTCGACGTACTCACTGGAGTAGAGCGGATCGTCCCCAGAGACGCATTCGCCCCAGCCATCGCCCTCGTCGGTGATCGCCCGTACCAACAAGATGCGGCGGTCGTTTTGGGTGCCGAACGAGGTGCGGAACGGGGTGACGAGTGGAAGTCCGATCACGCGGAACTCGAAACCACGCACATGGATCGGTTCGAGGTGGGGCAGGTTCGTCATCGCGTTTCTTTCCTCGTCAGGATGTAATCACCATTGTCGTTCATCCCCACCACGTCGTGCGTGTCCAACAGCGGGGCCAGTCGGTCCCGCATTGAGTGGCGCCATTCGTGGGCGGCCGCTGGATCACTACGACGAAGTGCGACGATGTCGACGGGAGTCGGTACTTCGATCAGGGGCGTCGCGGGCTCATGATTCCTCGACCGTGAGGGGTCCACGTCCCACCATGCCAACAGACGGTCGGATTCGCCGGAACCGTTGATGTCGTCGTTCAATGCGCCGTAGAAGTCCACGTGGTACTCGACGGCGCGGGCGCCGAGTCGTCGCAGGTTGAACCAGCCGTTGCGACGCACGAGAGGATCGAAGGTCCAGGTGATGGCCGCCAGTCCCTTGTGGAGGGCCCAGTCGCGTTGATGGAACTTCAGCCGGGCCCCCAGCCCCGTGTTCTGCAGGTCGGGGACGACCCCGGTGATGTGCGAATGCAGACACCATTCACCGCCGTGTTCGGCCAGGATTCCGAACGAGCACCCAACCATCTCGTCGTTTCGGAAGGCCCCGGCGATGTAGCCGCCGGCGTGAGTGAGCGCCATCAGGAAGTCGGAGCTGACCATGTCGGCCGCCGCCCCACCCCACACGATGCCCGCGGTGCGGCGCAAAGCGTCCATCTCGGTGAGGCCACGCAGTTCGCGCACGACGACGTCAGACATTTTCCACCCCGCTCAGCCTACGGCGTGCCAATCGACCGTCCCGAGGTCACGATTTTGAACGAAATGTCAAACCCATTCGTTGGGAAGGCCCGTGACCGACCAACATGATGGGCTGATATGGCACGAATTCTGGTCTCCGAAGAAATCGCCGCCGGCGGCCTCGATCGCTTGCGGGCGGCGGGTCACGCCGTCGACGTCCGACTGGACCTCACACCGGAGACCTTGCCCGCCGCGCTCGCGGGAGCCCAGGCTCTCATCATCCGTTCGGCCACGCAGGTGACGGCGGAGGTGTTGGATGCGGCCGACGATCTCGTCGTCGTCGGTCGTGCCGGAATCGGGCTCGACAACGTCGACGTCGAGGCCGCCACCCGTCGTGGCGTCATGGTGGTGAACGCCCCCCAAAGCAACATCGTGTCGGCGGCCGAGCACACGATGGCATTGTTGATGGCCTCGGCGCGCAACGTGGCCCAGGCGCACGCGGCATTGAAGGCCGGTCGATGGGAGCGCAGCAAGTGGGAGGGTGTCGAGCTCTCCGACAAGACGCTCGGCATCGTCGGACTCGGACGCATCGGCAAACTGGTCGCCCAACGGGCGTTGGCCTTCGGTATGCGTCTGGTCGCCTACGACCCGTTCGTGTCCGCCGATCGGGCCCGCCAGATGAGCGTCGAGATGATGACGCTCGAGGAACTCATGGCGCAGAGTGACTTCATCACCGTTCATCTGCCCAAGAACAAGGAGACGAGGGGCATCATCGGAACCGAGATGCTGAATCGCGCCAAGCCCAACCTACGGGTGATCAACGTGGCGCGCGGCGGAATCGTCGACGAAGCCGCGCTCGCCGAGGCGGTTCGTTCGGGACGCATCGCCGGGGCCGCGCTCGACGTGTTCGACGTGGAGCCCTGCACCGACAGCCCGCTGTTCGCCCTGGACAACGTGGTGGTGACGCCACACCTCGGAGCCAGCACCCGTGAGGCGCAGGACAAGGCCGGTGACACCATCGCCGACATGGTGAAGTTGGCCCTGGCGGGCGACTTCGTGCCCTTCGCCGTCAACGTGTCGGCGGCCGAGGCGAACGAGACGTTGCGTCCGTACCTTCCGTTGGCCGAACGCTTGGGCCGGCTCTTCGCCGCGTTGGTGGGTTCGGTTCCCAAGCGGATCGAGATCATCGCCGAGGGTGAGATCGGTCAATACGACAATCGCATCCTCACCCTCAGTGCGTTGAAGGGTTTCTTCGGTGCGCTCAGTGACGAGCCGGTCTCGTACGTGAACGCTCCGCAGTTGGCCACGAACGCCGGCGTGGAGGTGCGCGAAACGTCGGCGCGCGATTCCCACAACTTCGTGAACCTGGTGACGCTGCGTTCCGAGGACCACAGCATCGCGGCGACATTGATCGGTCGGCACGGTGAGGCCCGGTTGGTGATGATCGAGGACCACGCCACCGACGTTCCGCCGGCCGAGAACATGCTCGTGGTGCGCAACGACGATCGTCCGGGTGTGATCGGTCTGGTGGGAACCCTGCTCGGCAACGCGGGCGTGAACATCAACGACATGGACGTGGGTCGCGCCGCGGTGGCCGGCTCGGCGTTGATGGTGATCGCCCCCTCGGGTCCGGTCCCCGCCGAGGTGTTGCAGCAGTTGCGCGACGCCCCGGGCATCACCAGCGTGCACGCCCTGTCGGCGTGAACTCAGCCGGCGGCGCGGATCTGGTCGCGCGTCGCCTCGGCGGCCTTCCGAGCCGCATTGGCCCAGTCGTCGCCGTTCGACGCGTAGAGAATCGCGCGCGAGGAGTTGATCATCATCCCGTAGCCGCGACCGTCGCGACCGGCCTCGACCGTGGCCCTCACGTCACCACCCTGGGCGCCGATCCCGGGCACCAGCAACGGCATGTCGCCCACGATCGCCCGCACGCGTGACAGCTCGGTGGGGTAGGTCGCTCCCACCACCAACGCCACCTCGCCGAGTCGACTCCAACGATCCCGGGCCGTTCGCGCCACGCGCTCGTAGAGCGGTTCGCCGTCGACGAGAAGGGATTGCAGATCGCCACTGCCGGGGTTCGACGTGCGGCACAGCACGATCACTCCCTTGCCGGTATGGGCGAGAAACGGTTCGAGGGAGTCGGTGCCCAGATACGGATTGACGGTCACCGCGTCGGCGCCGTACCGCACGAACGCCTCCTCGGCGTATCGCTCGGCGGTCGGACCGATGTCGCCCCGTTTCGCGTCGAGGATCAGAACCGCGCGCGGGTGCCGGTCACGAACGTGCGCACACAGTCGTTCCAGTTGGTCCTCGGCCCCCAGGGCCGCGAAGTACGCGATCTGGGGCTTGAACGCGCAGACCGCGTGGGCCGTCGCATCGACGATTCCGATGCAGAACTCCAGCACCCCCTCGGGGTCGACCGCCAGGTGCGGGGGCATCTTCGCCGCATCGGGGTCGAGCCCGACGCACAGCATCGAGTCGCTCGACGTCCACGCGTCGTTCAGTTTGTCGTGGAATCCCACGACGCCGTCTCAGCCCTCGACCGTGATGGCGGCGGTGGGGCACAGGTCGGCGGCCTGCTCGACCTTGGCGCGCAGTTCCTCGCCGGGGTTCTCCTGCAGGATGTAGAGGTAACCGTCACTGCGAACCTCGAACACTTCGGGACAGACCTGTACGCAGCTGCCGGTCGAGGCGCAGACGTCGAAATCAACCGAGACCTTCATGTCGTTTCCTTCCAGCCCGAGAACGCGATTCGCGATCTCGGACAGAACGATAGTGCCCGACACGCCTCGGCTCGTCAGTCCGCGGAGGACTGATGACGTTCGTGGGCCGACAGCACCGCCCGTAGCGCGGCCGTCACCGTGTTCTCGTCGGTGCCGACACCCCACAGTGTGCGACCGCCTTCGCCGATGGTCTCCACGTAGGCCACCGCCTGGGCCTCGGAGCCCTTGCCGATGGCGTGCTCGCTGTAGTCGGCCACGTCCAAGGTGGCGCCCAGGCCGGTGCGCATGGCGTTCACGAACGCATCGATGGGTCCGTTGCCGACACCGGTGATGGTGGTGTGCGAACCGTCGATCACCAGTTGGGCGGTGATGGTGGTGCGGCCACCGTTGGTGGACTGGCTGCGCATCTCATGGCTCTCCAACACGAAACGCGGGGTGTCGGGCAGGTACTCGGAACGGAACGCGGACCACATGGTGAGCGGACTCACCTCGGTGCCCAGATCCTCGGTGATGTGCTGGATGTTCTTCGAGAACTCGATCTGCAGACGCCGCGGTAGGTCGAATCCATGCTCGGTCTTCATCACGTAGGCCACACCGCCCTTGCCGCTCTGACTGTTCACGCGAATCACGGCCTCGTAGGTGCGGCCCAGATGCTTGGGGTCGAGCGGCAGGTACGGGACACCCCAGGTGTCGTACTCGCCGGGCGCCCGGCCCGCGTCGGCGGCCTTGCGGTCGATGGTTTCGAAGCCCTTCTTGATGGCGTCCTGATGGCTGCCGCTGAACGCGGTGTACACCAGGTCGCCTACGTAGGGGTGACGCGGATGCACGGGCAGACGGTTGCAGTACTCGGCGGTGCGTCGCAGAGCGTCGATGTCGCTGATGTCGAGTTCGGGATCGACACCGTTCACGAACAGGTTCATGGCCAAGTTGATGACGTCCACGTTGCCCGTGCGTTCACCGTTACCGAACAGCGTTCCTTCCACGCGGTCGGCGCCGGCCATCACACCGAATTCGGCGGCGGCCACGGCGCATCCGCGGTCGTTGTGCGGGTGCAGGCTGATGACCACCGAATCACGGTTCTTGATGGTGCGGCAGAACCACTCGATCACGTCGCCGTACACGTTGGGGCTGTAGCACTCGACGGTGGCGGGCAGGTTCAGAATGAGGGGCTTGGCCGGCGTGGGCTGAATCACGTCCATCACGGCCTCGCACACCTCGATGGCGTACTCGGGTTCGGTGAGGGTGAAGCTCTCGGGCGAGTACTCGTAACGGATGTACGAGCCGGGCAGGGTGGCCTCCATCGCCAGGCACTTGCGGGCTGCGTTCACAGCGATCTGTTTGATACCGTCCTTGTCGAGGCCGAACACCACCTCGCGCTGCAGAGGGTTCGTCGAGTTGTAGAAGTGCACGATCGCCTGCTTGACACTGCGCAGCGATTCGTAGGTGCGCTCGATCAACTCGTCGCGGCTCTGGACCAGAACTTGGATCGTCACGTCGTCGGGAATGAGGTCGTGTTCGACCAGCTGGCGAACGAAGTCGAAATCGGGTTGCGACGCCGAGGGGAAGCCCACCTCGATCTCGGTGAAGCCGATCTTGCACAGTTCGTCGAACATGCGACGCTTGCGCTCGGGATCCATGGGGTCGATCAACGCTTGGTTGCCGTCGCGCAGGTCGACCGAACACCACAGCGGAGCCTTGTCGATCATCTTGTTGGGCCAGGTGCGGTCGGGGAGCGAGAGCGGGATGAACGGCGTGTACTTGGCGAAGGGCATGCGCCCTCCACCGGCATTCACGAACTGGGCCGGACCCGGGTTCTTGGTGTTCATTCGGTGCTCCCTTTGATGGTGTTCTGGCGTGACGAGGCTGATTCGGACAAACAAAAAACCCCGGCGCTGGTGCGCACGGGGCTGACGGCGAACGCGATATGGGGCGTTCGCCCTACATAAGAAGGAGGCCGGTCAGGAAGGTCACGACGATGACCCTACCGACCCACGTCGCAGACCCGCAACGCATTGATGGGTCTGCGACGTGTTCGTGGGTACGACGAAGCCTTCCGAGCCGCAACTCGCGGAGGAAACGACGAGACGACGGCGTGAAAGCGCTAGTCGACGGGGACGGCGGCGAGGCTGGCCAACTCGGCGTCGAGCAGCTGGGCCTCGACTTCGGCGATGACCGCCTGCCAGTCGTACCCGATGCCTTTGCCGGGATAGGCGGGCATCGCGGTGGTACTGGGCGACATATTGACCGTGGTGTGGGTCTGCGAGTTCGCAGGGGTCGAGTTGGTGTTCATGATTCGGACCTCCCGGTGAATATGTCGTGGTTGATGTGAACGCCGTCGCAAACGGACTGCGGAACCATAACGATCGAGACCCCCCCTGTCTACGCAATCCGGTTGATTTTGCGTCTGTGTGACAAATGACACCAAAAGGTGGGAATCCCCAGCGTGTCGGGGGTGTTGACCCGTGGTGTCGAGCAGATGGACTGCTCATGAAGGAGGCCCCCGGTGGGTGCGGCAATCGAACTGACGCAGGAGAACTTCGAATCCACGATCGAAGGTAACGACATGGTCCTCGTGGACTTCTGGGCTTCGTGGTGCGGCCCGTGTCGCTCGTTCGCGCCGGTCTACGACGCGGTGGCCACGGCCAACCCCGACGTGGTCTTCGGCAAGGTCGACACCGAGGCCCAGCAGGCCTTGGCCGGCGCCTTCGGCATCCAGTCCATCCCGACCCTGATGATCTTCCGTCAGCAGGTTCTGCTGTACAACCAGCCCGGTGCTCTGCCTCAGCACAAATTGGAAGAACTGGTGGGCCAGGCCCGCGCCCTCGACATGGATGCCGTGAAGGCCGAGATCGCCGCCCAGGAGGCGGGCCAGTCCTGACGGGTCGGACCGGGCCCGAGAGGCGACTCGGCGCTTCCGAGCAGCGGAATCATCGCGTCGGGAGATAGTTACTGTAGGGTCTACTTGTCGCTTCCGCCAGCGACCCACAACCCGGATGGCTCGAGTCTCACCGCTCGCCTCCGGGTTGTTGCGTTGGGGAGCGAGGTACAAACAGTGTTCGCCTACGGTGGGCGCATGGCAACCGTCAGCGGCCTCTCGCATCTCGATCCATCTGAAGCCGGATTCAGCGCCGAGCGCCTGAACCGACTGAACAGCCACTTCGGACGCTTGGTCGACGACGGGAAGTTGGCCGGATGGCACATCAGCATCAACCGTGATGGTCACAACGTCCTGGACACAAAGTACGGAATGGCCGACATCGAGTCCTCGCGGCCCGTCGCCGACGACACCATCTGGCGCATCTATTCCATGTCGAAGCCCATCACCGCCATCGCGGCACTGATGCTGTGGGAGGAAGGCGCCTTCGAACTGAAGGACCCAGTGAGCAACTTCATCCCCGAGTTCGCCGACACCAAGGTGTGGCGCGCCGGATCCGAGACGAATCCGCAATTGGAACCCATCACCGAGGTGATGCAGTTGTGGCATTTGTTCACGCACACCGCGGGTCTCACCTACGGTTTCATGTTCGCTCACCCCGTCGATGCGATCTATCGCAAGAGCGGCATGGAATGGGGCTGGCCCAAGGGCAAGAACCTCGAAGAGGTGTGCCAGCACCTGGCGTCGTTGCCGTTGGTGTTCCAGCCGGGCACCGAGTGGAACTATTCCACTTCCATCGACGTGCTCGGCCGCGTGGTCGAGGTGGCCAGTGGCATGCGTCTGCGCGACTTCATGCGCACGCGCATCTTCGAGCCGCTCGGCATGACCGACACCGAGTGGTTCGTCCCCGAGGCCAAGGCCGATCGTTTGGCGGGCCTGTACGGCAAGCTGCCCGGGGTCGACAAGGCCGTGCGGCTCGGCACCGCGGGGCGGGGCGCCTTGATCGAACCGCCGGGTGAGTTCGGAGGTGGAGGGCTGGTGTCGACGATGGCCGACTACGTGCGCTTCGCCGAGTTCCTACGGCGCGGTGGCGAGGTCGGCGGAACGCACCTGCTGTCACCGCGCACGATCGAGTACATGGCGAGCAACCACCTTCCCAACGACGCGGACCTCACGGACTTCGGTCGACCTCTGGCGTCCGAGACCGCGTACGACGGTGTGGGATTCGGCTTGGGCGTGAGTGTCACCATCGATCCCGTGAAGGCCAAGGTGCCGGGTTCGGTGGGCGACTTCGGATGGGGTGGCGCGGCCAGCACCTGGTTCATGGTCGACCCGGTGGAGGACGTCACCGCGGTGTTCATGACGCAATTGATGCCGTCGAGCACGTATCCGATCCGCAGCCAGTTCAAGACCTTGCTGCATCAAGCCCTCGTGGACTGAGCGTCGATCCTCGGTCGGACACGACCGGTAGCCTTGCGTCAGGAGGTGCAGTGATGTTCCAACCCATGCCGAAGGACGCCCGGGTGTACGTGGCCGGTCATGCCGGCTTGGTCGGAAGCGCCGTCGTGCGTCGTCTCCGTGGGGCGGGTTTCACCAACATCCTCACCGCCACGCGTCGCGAACTGGATCTGCGCGATCAAGGTGCGGTCAACGTGTGGTTCGAGAACAACCGACCGGACTTCGTCTTCCTGGTGGCCGGCACCGTGGGTGGCATTCTGGCCAACAGCACCCGGCCGGCCGAGTTCATCTACGACAACCTGATGATCCACGGCACGGTGGTGGAGGCCAGTCATCGCACGAACGTCACCAAGCTGCTCTATCTGGGTAGCTCCTGCATCTACCCCCGGCACGCCACCCAGCCCATCACCGAGGATCAGCTTCTCACTGGACCGCTCGAGCCCACCAACGAGTGGTACGCCATCGCCAAGATCGCCGGCATCAAGCTGTGCCAGGCCTACCGCCGTCAGTACGGCAGCGACTTCATCTCGGCGATGCCCACCAATCTGTACGGGCCCAACGACAACTTCGATCTGGCTTCCAGCCACGTTCTGCCGGCGCTCATCCGCAAGTCCCACGACGCCAAGCAATCGGGGGGAGACTCCGTCGAGATCTGGGGCACCGGCAGTCCCATGCGCGAGTTCCTGCACGTCGACGATCTCGCCGACGCCTGCGTCTTCCTCATGGAGAACTACAGCGACGACTCGCACATCAACGTGGGAACCGGGGTCGATCTCAGCATTCGCGAGTTGGCCGAGAAGGTTCGCGACATCGTGCACCCGTCGGCTTCGCTGGTGTTCGACACGTCCAAGCCCGACGGTACACCGCGAAAGGTGCTCGACGTGAGCCGATTGAACGACCTCGGATGGTCGCCTTCGTACGACCTCGATCGGGGTATTCGCACCACGTACCAGTGGTTCATCGAGCAACAGGCGAATCAGACGTCGTTGCGCGGCATGACCGAGGCGTAAGCCGACGCGGCGATCGCGCGGCCCACCGGGGTCGGAAAACGACGCGACCCCCACCAACGCCCCGGGGGGAGGGGCATCGATGGGGGCCGGATCGCGCCGATTGATGATCAGTAGCTGAAGTTGAAGAGGCTCTCGGTGATCGCCGGGCCGTACTTGGCCTCGTCGATGCTCGTGAGGGCGAACATGAACACGGCGCCACCGGCCATGGAGATGTTCTTCATGAAGCCGATCATGTCGGCCTGCTTGGCCTGGGCGTCCTCGATGGCCCAGAAGTTGTGCATCTTCACGGCCATGATCACGAGGATGGCGGCCAGGACGATGGCTCCGAGGTCGGCCCACACGCCCAGGATCACCGACAGACCGCCGAGCAGCAGTACGACACCCGAGCCCTGAACCGCCAGCTTGGGTGAGGGGACGCCCTTGAACTGGGCGTAGCCCACCATGTGGTCGGCCTTGGTCAGGTGATTGATGCCCGACATGACGAACATGAAGGCGAAGAGGATCCGCCCGATGAGGAACACGATTTCCATATTGTCTCCTTGCTGAAGCCGGCCCCGGGGGTGGTGCCGAAACTGTTGCGAGCGCAACTATACGGAAAATTGGTTGCGATCACAACTATTTCCGAGAATCGGGGTAGATTGCCCTCGTGTCCGGTCCGAAGTGGCTCGATCCCGAGGAGATGACGGCGTGGCGCCAGTTCATCACCACCTCGGTCGACCTCATGAAGGCACTGGAGGACGACGTGCGCCCTTTCGGCCTGACCATGGGGGATTATCAGCTGTTGGCCATGATCTCCGAGGC
>Ga0169931_10002529_pt1 | contig 29794 bp, 34 predicted proteins | sample Kivu_15m_20L_FD_129675 | JGI IMG/M metagenome (GOLD analysis project Ga0169931, IMG submission 129675) | Freshwater microbial communities from Lake Kivu, Western Province, Rwanda to study Microbial Dark Matter (Phase II) - Kivu_15m_20L... | ecosystem: Environmental > Aquatic > Freshwater > Lake...
CAGGTACACCAATAAAAGCTCAAACAAGTACACCGCCATCAGGTACACCAATAAAAGCTCAAACAAGTACACCGCCATCAGGTACACCAATAAAAGCTCAAACAAGTACACCGCCAACAGGTACACCAATAAAAGCTCAAACAAGTACACCGTCATTAGATACACTAATAAAACCTCAAACAAGTACACTGCCATCAGGTACACCAATAAAAGCTCAAACAAGTACACCGCCATCAGGTACACTGCCAACAGGAACACCACCAACAGGAAATACACCTATTAAACGTGGTGGTAATATAGTAGATATGACAAAATTATTTATTTTTTGATAAAAATGAGTATATCATAAAATGCGCTAATACGTTTTTGATATAAATTATATTGTTGTAAACATTCGAGATTATTTTTTTGTCCATAATTTAAAAAATTATCTTTGATTAACAAATCATAATTGTGTTTAATAAAAAATTTTATTAAAAAACTACTATAAACTAAATTTTCTTTAATTTCATTATCTAGACCATATGCACCTAATAATTTAATTCCAATAGTATTTCCGTATGGTGATAATTTTTTTTGATTATAATCGTAGTATGCTTGAATTTGAAATAAAATAGAGTTATCTTTTTTATTTTGATATAATCCATTATGTTTTTTCATTAGATAGTTAATTAATTTTCCATTCATTGATAAAATAATTAATTTTCCTTCAACTTTTAAATTATGGTTAATGTTATAAAATAGATTACGAAAATCATTTTTTGTATTCATACAATAATGAATTGTCCAAAACATATGTATACAATCTGCTTCAATATTATTATTAAAAATTTTAATTAACATTTGTTTAGATTTATCATCAAGTCCTGCATTTCCATTATACCATAATTCATTTCCAATACTTCTAATATAATTTATTCTAGGAAATTTATTAAGTTTACTTTGTTTGGAATATTTTTTTATAGCACTTTCAATTGATTTTTCACTTGGTTCTAAACCAAATACTTTTTTTATTTTATTTTTTACCCATGCTTCATAATCGTGACCTCTACCAGAACCGATATCAATTAGAATATCAATATTATTAGAAAAATTGTGTATAATTAAGTTTTTTATTATTTGATGACAATGTTTAACTAGGTCTGTTTCTGAATTAGATTTGAATTTACCTTGATATAAGTCATAAGATTTAGTTAAGTTATTTGTTTCCATAATTAAAAAAAATATAATATATATTTTTTTATTAATTTATTGTTATATTGTTATATTGCAATGACAGAATATTTCGAGGGTAATTATGATTTTTTATCAAATACAATATTTCAAATATTTAAACCAAATGAAGATTTAATTTGTTGTAAAGATTTAACATTAAATGTATTAGGTGGAAAAATTGCATCTAATTTTATAGATCCAATACAATTATTATGTGATCATTTTCAAAATAAGTATTATGAGGATTTATTATTAATTGCGAAAAAGAATGAATATCATATACCATTATCAATTACGTATGATAATACAACAGTATATGACAAAGAAATAATATTAAGATATATAGAATCGAGTATAAAATATAATTTATTAGTTACATCAAAGAAAATAGATAATTATGATATTTTTTATGAGATATCAAATTTATCAAAAAATCAATTAACTGGAATAATATTTCAATTAGAAATGCAAAAAAACGAGATTAAAAAATATGATCATTATCGTGAAATTAGTAAAAAATTTGGTAATAATTTATATTGTTATTATGTAGATAAAACAAAATATATTGTAGACAATACATTAGAATATGTAATAGAAGATTATAATGGAATTAGAGAAATTACACAAGTGATATTTAATGAATTATCATTAGAAGTATTAAATATATCTCGCTTAGATAGATTAATTAATAAAAATACATATAAAACTATTTTTAATCATTTGATTTATAAACGATATTTATATTCAAAAATAAAAGTAATAGATCAAATTAATTTTATTTTATTTAGTTGTTCTATATTATTTACATTAGGTACAACTGTATGTAAAGATATTGATCTATTGGTATATCACAAAAATAAAACATCAGAAATGGAAAACGCGATTCAAATATATTTTATTGATAATAAATTTCCATTAATTGATTTTCATATGAAAGGTTATGGAGAATGGTTAGATGATGGTAAAAAACAATATTTAGATGATTGGTTTTTATCAGAATGGCCAAATTTATATGGGTCAAAGGATATGGAAAATACATTTTTTGATCCAAAATACCATTATTATTTTATGGGTATGAAGATAATAAGTTATAAGGCAGATATAATGAGACGAGTAAAAAGAAATCGTGCGACTGCATATACAGATTTAATAATGTTAGATTATTTAAATGGAATTATAGTAAAACCATTTAAATTAGAACGAGAATATTGGCAAAACAATGAACGATTTATTTATTCAAATGATGATTTAATATATATGATATATAAAATATTAAGATATGTTATTACATGGCATAAATTACAAATACCTGCAAAACGTGTATATGACTATATATTATGGCCAGATGATTTTTCATTAAATTTAGAACAATTAAATGAAATCGATAATAATATGAACATATGGATAAAAAAATATAAAATGCATCTTATTCAAATTAGTGAAAATAACAACAAACAAAAATTAGTTATTTGATTAGATTTCATATTGTTCGTTATTTACATTTATTTTATATTCTTGATCATTTGAATTGACCGGATTAATTTCTGATAATTTTCTTTTTTTCTTTTCTTCTGAATGTGCATTTTCTATTTTTTCGATTTCTACATTATATGCAAATGTTTTTAGAATAGAAGATTCAACTTCTTCATCAAATGTAGTATACATTTTGCTTTTGGCAAATGTGCATTGATGAGGATATGTTTTTTGTATGAAATACAATAAATTTTCACGAATAATAGATATTTTATATTCTATTTTGAGTTGTTCTAATGTATATAATGATTTTATACTTTTGTTTCCATTAGTAAAACTTTTGATTAATCTACCAAGATAAACAATAAAATGTTTGAAATAAATTAGTTCATTAACATTATTATTTAATGCGAACAAAACTAACTTAATATTACAAAATACGTTAAAATTATTAGATATTTGTTCCAAAAATGTAAGTAAATCAAATTGATCTATATCAATTATTAGATTAGTTATAATTTGACACATGTTGTGAAAATGTCGTAAAAAAGTTTTAAGTGTAACATTATTAGTAGTTTCGTTTTTACAGCATTCTATATATTTTGCAGAAATAAGTCTTTTGTTCATAGTTTTTTAAATTGAGTATATATTATTACATATCCTATAAAAAAATATTTTTGCAATTTTTTTTAATATTAAATGTCTCCGATTTTTCTTTTTATACATTTTCGAGGCATCATACATTCTACATTGTTTCTAGTATATAATTCAACGGTTTCTATTAAATCTAATTCAAGAATAGCATCATTTAATTTTGATCGATATTGATTTCGATATGTATTATTTAAAAACCAATTGTTGATCAATTTACATATACGGATTGAGTTTTTTTTGCAAATTAATAGATCATTTAATGTTTTTACTAATAAATCATCAACAACTGTATGATTAAATGTAATACTTCGAATTTGATCTATAGAATTAGTAATATAATATCTACTTTGATTTATTGTATTTTCGAATAGAATCATATCACCATATTGAATATTTCTAATATCAAAATTTTTAGTCAATGAATATGTATCAAAATGTTTAATACAATCTTTTGTAAATATATTTACAATTGTATTAGTACAAGTCAAATTATTTAAATTTGAATCATGTTTGATGATTTGACAAATTTTATAAATATTTTTTGCAACTTCTAGTAAGTGTGGTACATTTTGTTTTGCCATATATTTTAAATCATGCAAAACAAAATAATCGTAATTAGTTGCAACATATTCAGGTTCTTCCTTGAAACTCATAAATATATGATTATTTAATGTATCGCTATTGTTTGTCATTTTTTATTTATAATTACTATAATATTTAAACATATTTATAAAATTATATTAGTTCAATTTTTTTATTTTATTATAAAAAAATGTAAATATTTTGAATATAATACTATAATTTGGCCGATTTGGTCCAATAATAGAGATTAACATTTGTTTTGGATTAATTATTTGTCTAAGAATTTTATTAATTTTATTGACATCTAGATTACTAAATTTATTGACTATGTCATCTAATGTTTCTACTTTGGCACCATTTAATATAGTTTCTGTAAAATAATTAAAATAACTCAATTGTTTTTGGAAATATACCATTAAACCTGTTAATTTTAAATTTTTTACTTTTATTAATTCTTTATCATTAACACCATTTGTATACAAATCTATAAATACATTTACAATAGCTATTAATGCATCAATAATTCTGTCATTATTAACACCAACTGTAATATTTAATAAACCAAAATTTTTATATGTGTCCATATATGCACTTTGTGAATAAGATATACCATTGTCTTCACGTAATGCTTTAGTTAGTCGACCACTCATTCCATCAGTTAATAAAGATGTAATAATTGCTATAAAATGATTATTTTCGTTATAATTTCTCCAACATGGAAATGAAATTGTAATTACTGTTTGTTCTGCAGAATATTTTTCATAAATTAATCTATTTTTGATAAATATATCTTTTTTTGAATCAAATGATAAATCTTCGTTATAATTAATATTATTGCTATATTTATAATCTATTTTATTTAATGAAATTTGTTGTTCTGTCAATTCTTTAATTGTTTTAATAATATGATTAATAGTATATTCCAAATGAATATTTCCACTAATTGTTATTATGGTTTTGTCATATGTATATTTGTTTTTACGAAAATTTATTAAATCTATTCCAGTTATCTTATTAATACTATTTCTAGTTCCAATTATTGGTCTTGAATATAATTTGTTTTTTTCTTGTGTAACTAATTTTAATAAATTAAGATATTGTCTTAAATGTTTATCATCATATCTCATATTATATTCTTCAATAATTATTTGACGTTCTATTTCTACATCTTCTGGTGGAATTATTGGATTAAAATACATATCTAATAAAATTGTTAATATTTCGTCATGAAATTGTGGTAAACCATGAATTTCATAATCAGTGTATTCGAAACTAGTTGTTGCATTGTATGATGTACCTAATTCATCTAATCGATTAATTAATTTTTTTCCAGGATAATTTTTAGATCCTTTGAACATCATATGTTCTAAAAAATGCGCAATCCCCAATTCATTATCATTTTCATCTAATGATCCAACACCTATATATACACCATAAGATATAATTGTAGCATCATAATTAGGAATAAATAAAAATTTCATTTTATTGTTAGCTTCATATAAATAATAATTTATAGTAGGTAATTTAATGTAATTGGATTCCATAATATAATATGATATAATAAATTTATTATATTGTAATAGATTTAGTTGTCATTTTTAATTAAAAAATAATGTCTAAATCAATTATTTATTTTAATGTCTAATAAAATAAATAATGACAAATAAACCTAACTTAATACTCGATCTTGACGAAACATTAGTTAAGTCATTTGTTTATTTTATTACTGATTCGTCAACAAAAATATCAACATGTGATTACAATGATGAACTATTATTATTATCTTATGATTTTGGCAACTCCAAAACAATAATTTATAAAAGACCATTTTTATTTGATTTTTTATTAGAAATGAATCAACATTTTAACATATCTGTATATTCATTAGGCCATAAATATTATGTTAACATGATTGTTAATAAAATTAATGAAATAATTGGATATAATATTTTTAAAAATGTTCATTCAAATAATCCACATAAAATGATATATTATAAAAATTTAAAATCATTAAAAATTGAGATGTTTGATGATAATTGTATGATTATAGATGATCGAATAGATGTATGGTGGTATGATTCTTATAAAGTATATCATATTAAACAATATGATATTCCATCAGATGATGATATTGAATTATTAAGACTGATAATTAAAATAAAAAAATATATTGAGTCACATGAGAAAATTGATTGTAATGAATTATTATTATCATTATTACAATTCACATTATAACAATAATTATATTATACAATTGCAAGTTTAAATAAAATTAACAGATCATAAACATTGTCAATTTTAATATAATATTTATTAGTTTTTATTTTATTATAATATGATTTATTATATAATATTTCATGTCTAGTCAATGATGGATATACATGATGAAATGATCCCAAACCATAGATAGACCATGCAAATACAATTGATATAATAATATTTATATTATACAAATATTGATAAGAAATTGTCGCAGTTATATTTAACCATACAATAATCATTGCATAATCTATTATCTAATATTGTTAAGTCAATTGTAAGATATAAAAAATTGATATATATAAATTTACATAAATAATTAATACATACAATATGTATATTAATTGTAATAAATGATAAAAGCGTATAATAATCATAATTATAAAAAAAAAACATATTCAAAATCAAGATGGATTCCAAAGACAATACAATTTAATGATAACAATGATAACAATGATAACAATGATAATAATGATAACAATGATAATAATGATAATAATGATGATAATGATAATAATGATAACAATGATAATAATGATAACAATAAATCATTAATTATTGTTGAATCTCCAGGGAAAATAAAAAAAATTAGATCTTTTTTGGGTTATAATTATTTAGTTATGGCAAGTGTAGGACATATTATGGATTTACCTCCAAAAGAACTTGGTATTGATCTTAATACATTAGAACCCATATATGTAATCAATAATGATAAAACGGCGGTTGTTAAAAATTTAAAATTAAAATTAAAAAATAATAATATCAAAAACATTTATATTGCTTCAGATGCAGACCGTGAAGGAGAATTTATTGGTTATAGTTTGGTTTCTATTTTAGGACTCAAAGATAATTATCAACGTATATCATTTCATGAGATAACGAAAAAAGCGGTTAGAAATGCAATAAGTAATCCGACAAAATTAGATCAAAATATGATTAAATCCCAACAATGTCGACGTATTACAGATAGATTAATTGGTTATTTAGTAAGTCCTATATTAAGTAAAAATGTACATGGTGGTTATGGTGCTGGCAGAGTTCAATCGGTAATTGTTAAATTGTTATTAGACAAACAATTAGATAGAGAACGATTTTGGACATGTAATGATTCATCATATTTTATATGTAATGGTATATTTAATATAAATGTACCAAAATTATGCGAGAATAAATTTAAGTTAAATTGCAAGTTATATACTGATAATATATTAATAAAAACAGATAAAATTACAATGTATAGATGTTTTGAAACGATAAAAGAATTTAATAGTTATGGAAAATGGACAATTGTTAATAGTGATTTACGAGATGTAAAAACTTATCCAAGTCCGCCATTTATTACTTCAACGTTACAACAAGGTGCTTATTATAGATATAAATTTAGTCCAGATAAGACTATGAAAATGGCACAACAATTGTATGAAAAAGGTTATATTACTTATATGAGAACAGATTCCCCATGTTTATCTCAAGATGCTTTATTTCAAATTAAAAATTATGTTGAAACAACATATGGATCTCAATATAGCAAAATGAAACAATACAAAGCCAGGAGTGCTTCTGCACAAGAAGCACATGAATGTATTAGACCAACTAATATTGATGTATTAAGTGATAATATTACAGATGTATATGATGATGTTAAAAAATTATATCAATTAATTTGGGAACGTACTATAGCGAGTCAAATGATTGAATGTACGACAACAAATTTAGATTTAACATTACAATTATTATTAGATGATCAATTAAGTGATAAATGTAAAATAATGTTTATATTTAGTAAATTAAATTTGCCAAAATTTGTTGGTACTGTATCGAAGATAACTAATATGGGATTTAAAATTATTTATCGTGAAGATAAAGATGATAATGTAGAAAATAAAGAAAATACAGACAATATAAATGAAAATATTAATTTTAATTATAATTGTTGTAATTCGAAAAAAAGTAAATTTGATAAAATATCATTGATAGATATGTCATCAAATGAATCAGTAAATATGTCACAACCATTGTATAATCAACCAACATTAATTAAAACATTAGAAAGCTATGGTATAGGAAGACCATCAACATATGCAAATTTAATAAAAAAAATAATCGATTATAAATATGTTGAAATGGGAAATGTGTCAGGATTTGAAAAAAATTTGATAGAAATGAAATATAAAACATCAACAAATAAGATAACAATAAAACAAAAAAAATCAATAGTTGGTGGGGAAAAACAAAAAATGTTAGTTACTGAACTTGGACAAAATGTGGTGAATTATTTAAGTAAAAATTTTCCAGGGATGATGGATTATAAATTTACGAGTGATATGGAAAATAAGTTAGATATGATTGCAAATGGAGAATTATCATCTCAAAATGTATTAAAAGAATTTTATGGTAAATTAAGTGGATGGTTAAATTGTACTATCAATAAAAAAAAAAGTTCAATTGAATTATAATCAATTATTTTTTTATTATGTTTCAAAATTTTTATTTAATTCATTTAATTTTAATTTTATCTTTTCAAAATTATACCACCAAATGTCAAATAACATATATTCTTTTTCTTCTTTTTCTGTTTATTTTTTAATTTGATTTTTTGTTTTTTCATCATAATGGACTTCAAAATAAAAATCTGATTTATCAATAAAATTTAACCATTTTAATAGTTCAGATACATAATCGTTATTTTGCAAAACGTTTGTATATGTAAAAGTTTCATTCCTATCTTCATATTCAATATTTCCGCTAAGTTTATTATTAAATTCATTTGCTTTAAGAACCATAGTATAATTACACATATTGAAATATATATCTTTCAAAAGAAAATAAATATTATCTTCGAATGACAAAATTTTTAATTGATGATCATTACATATTTTTATATAATTTTTACCATTATATTCTATACCACTCAATTATATTATTTATGATAACATGAAATAATAAAAATATCAGTATTTATATAATTCAATTTTTTTTATAAATCGATAAATTATATTGTGGTTTTGGATATGTTAATTATATAATTATTACTTTTAATGCTATTTATGTTAGATTTTTTTGTTACATAAATAGCATATTTATTTCTATTAGATTGAGTGAATAATTTATTATTTTGTCCAAATTTAATTGAGTTTTCATTATCATTTAAGATCATTTTTAATTCAGTTCCATCAAATGTAAATAAGCCATCCATTGATTCATAAAAATTTCCATTTCTAAATATTATAAAATTAAATAGATCATTTGCATTTACTGATTTTTGTTGAACATATTTATTTTTTTGTTTTGAAAATCCAATTAAATCTGAAACAGTACCTCTGGAACCATTAAAATAAAAATATAATTTATCATCATCAGTATATAATGATAATGATAGTGATAAATTATATTTTTTTTTTGTTAATAATGTTGTAAAAAAAAAAAAAAATATATATATATATATATATATATATATATATATATATATATATATTATAAATCATATAAATAAATTTATAACTTGTTTTATAATTTATTAACTACGAAAATACAAATTTATTCAGAAAGTTTGCGTTTTAAATTTTCTAAACCATACCACCATATATCAAATAACATATATTCATTTATATTTGAATCTGTTATTTCATTGTCTTGTTCAAATTAAAAATCAGATTTAACAATTGAATTTAACCATTTTAATAAATTTGTTTTATATGTACTAGAATGTAAAACATTTGTATATTTAAAATAATCATTACGTTCTTCATATCTTATACCACCTGATAGAGCATGATTAAAATTGTTTGCTTCTATAACATAATCAATACCAGAAATATAAAAAAATATATCTCTCAAAAGAAAATAAACATTATTTTCCAAAGATAAAAATTTTAATTGATGATCATTATGTAATTTAATATATTTTTTTCCATCATATATTATTCCACTCATTTGATAATATTTGTATATATTTATATGTAATAAATACAAATATAAAATAAGTAAAATTCAATTTTTATCTTTATTTGATTATAATTTATGTTTCATATAAATATACATTTTTTGCATTTTTTTTGATTAGTGTGTTAACAACATTAATCAAATCATTACAAGTACATTTTTGATTTTTTGCATTTTCAATATACCAATTCCATTCTCCATCATCTAATAAACCTGGAAATTTTTTACAATCAATACAACAAATTCTATCATCATATTTTGTATTTTCTTGACATTTATTATGATATACGCGTAGTTGACCATATTGATTATACAATACAACTATATCACCATTTGCCAACCATTTAATTACATCTGCGAATTGATTTTTTGTAGTAACAGGATCTTCATATTTTTTTGAATTGATATTTTCAATAATATTATCGATATTGGATATCATGTTTATTATTTATTATAAATAGATTGACATAAAATAACAACTAAAAATATATTCAATTTTATCATATAATAAATTAGATAAATATATGATAAATTAGTGCATAATATTTTTATAGAAAAATATAAAAAAAACAATAATTTAGATATAGTTAATATAAAAAAATATATATTAACTATAATTACAAATATTGGAAATAAAACATATACAATTAATTAATCAATTAAATATGACTATAAATCAATATTATAGTCCAATAACATTTCTATCTTATACATATAATAATAAAAAAATTAATGAGTATATTAAAGAAGTTTATAGGGAAGATATATTAAATGAATTAATTATTTGTACAAAACAAGACAATATTATGTATTTTAGTTTGATGGAGAGTATTATAAATACATTAGATACTGAATTATGGTTTAAATATATTTCATTAATGTCATCATTAAAATATTCAACAGATATTAAAATATTTATAAATACAGTTGGGATATATTTATTAAAACTTAATCCATGTCCATTATATTACAAAGGTACATATATACATGTTAAATTTTTAATGGAATTAGATGATGATATTATAGATGTTATAAAACCAGAATTTATGAGATTATTTGGAATACAATTTAAAAATATTTTAAAGAATGATGCAAAAAAATTTCAACATTTGGAAAATCCGATTGTATTAAGTAAAAATATAGACAATATATTTAAATAATTTTTTAATTATGTTTAATTTCAAAAAAATATGTTTTCAATTTATACTGTTGCAAAAAACATAAACGTATAGACAATATCCTATATATACTCTTAATATAAGTCATGAATATTTTACAAAACAATAAAATTAATATAATGGTATATAATAATTGCAATTTGCCGAATAGTTTTTAAACATATAATTTTTCCTATATATAAAAAATTAATTATTATAAACAAAAAATACTAATAGATAAACTTTTTATTGCAATTATAGATAAATTAGAAATTTGAAATTCATATGATAAATATCAATTTAATAAACGCAAAATTAAAGTAATTATTTTAAGATATTTTAATAATAAATTTTTTTGAACGTTTTTAAGTGAACATAGTTCGCGCCTTTGTTTTTTTATAATAAAAATGTAAACAATTGTGAAAAACATAACAACCCAAGGAGTCAAATATTATTACCTAGTAGATATTTTTAAATTAAAATATTCATTTCCGAAATCAATAATTTTGTTTTTTTCATTAGTTGGTTTTTTATCCCAATGTGCAACTTGTCTAGCAGTTGAATAGTTTGATTTTAAATAATTTCTATTTTTATAAATAAAATAATAATATATATTATTCCATGTATTTATCCATTCCAAATTACCATTATTTAATATAAAATCAGACATATTTTTTATATAATTTGTTGAACTAAAATATGGACGCGTCATCATTGAAACCTTGTCATTTTCTAATGCATGTTGTGACATACCATGAACATTAGAAATCATTACCCATTCATATGAATCAATACATGTTATCATAAACCATTTATATATTTCAATTGGATTTATTTGTACTAATAAAGCCCAATTACCTATATACATTAATCTTTCAATGTGATGTAAATAAGCATATTTTTTTACTTTATTAATTAAACAATCGATAGGATAAATATTTGTGGTGCCATTGTACCAATTTGTTGTTATTTTTTTATTATGACCAAAGAAATTCATTTTATACATTTCTTTGCCATGAAATTCATATAACAATCTAGTATAACTTCTCCATCCAATAACTTGTCTAATAAAACCTTCATAGTTATTTATTCGTTTTTTCTTTTGATCTGAAGTTGATTTATTAAATTTATGTATTAATAAATTTATACATTCATCTGCACATATTAATCCAATATTTAATGATGAACTTAAACACGAATGAGAACCTATGATAATATCATTAGATACTGCATCTTGAAATTCTCCAAACGTATTTATTTTATTTATTATAAAATGTTGTAACATTTTATGGGCTTGATTATGGGTTATTGGATATATAAATTCTTCTAATATTTCCCCAAAATTATCATTAAAATTTTTTTCAACATATGTTATTGCTTCAGATAAATATTTATTTGTATCTTTATCAAAATAATTAGATGGAAATATTTTAGGTTCTGAATAACTTTTACTAAAATTTTTCCTATTTTCAGTATCAAACGACCATTTACCAAATAAAGGTTTTCCATCTTTCAATAATAAATTTAATCTAGTTCGATTCCATTTATAAAAATCATCATGACGATATTTATTTGAATCGTTGTATTTTTTATATTCTAATAAATCATCATATGTTTCCATAAAACTTAAATTATCATATATTGTTGAAGATGCGGAATATTTATTTATTTTTTTAATTAAATCATGATCAATTGGATCATAACAGTAAATATCAATATTTTTATTTGTAATTGATTGCCATAATATATTTGATTTATTGAAGTTGACATATGATACGACGGTGCCAAAATTGAATAATAAATAATCATAATAATATTTCATTGAACTACGATGTAAAATAAGTTTTTGTTTATGAAATTTAAATTTTGTAAAATATGTAAGTTCTTCAAGAATTATAATTTTATTAATTAATTTTTCATTTAATAGATTTGCGAGGATGTCTATATTTTTAAACAATGTATTTGGAAATATTATAAAAATTCCTTTCATATATTAAAAATATAATATTTTTTTAGTTAAACTATTTATAGAATATATCAATATTATTTTTATATGGATAATACAAAAAATATAAATCTATACGAAATTTTAAATGTTGATAAAAATGCATCTGATGAAGATATTAAAAAAGCATATCGTAAGTTAGCAATTAAACATCACCCAGATAAAAATCCTGGTTCAGATGGTAGTATGTTTAAGTCAATATCACAGGCATATGAAGTTTTATCAAATTCAGAAAAAAGACAATTTTATGATAGAACTGGATCAATTGATGGTACAGAAGATGCAATAAGACAACAAGAAATGTTTAATAATTTTTTTAATCCATTTGGCTTTAATAATAATATGAGTAGATTTAATCCGGATGTTAATTTATCAATTAGAATGGAGTTAGAAGAGATATATAGTGGAAAAAGTGTAACAATGACTATTAATAGAAATATATTAACAATAGATGGTAATAATAAACCGAATACAAAAACGGAAAGTCAAGAGATTACATTTACAGTTGAACCTGGAGTAAATAATGGTGAAGTTATGATATTACATGGTTTAGGTAATAAATTGATAAAAGATGGGAAAATTCAAAAAACAGGAAATGTTAAAATAGTAATAGAGGAGATTACACATAAAATTTTCAAAAGATCACCATATCAAAGAGGTCATATTTATATGAATCATAAGATATCAGTATTTCAGGCATTATTAGGTGAATTTTACTTTGTTATTTCAGGATTAAATAAACAGAAAATTAATTTAGATATTGGTAGGAGAGTAATTAAACCAGAAATGGTTTTATGTGTACCAAATCAAGGTATGAGATATAGTGATGGATGTGGAAATTTGTATGTAATTTTTGACATTGAATTTCCGAATGAATTAACGGACGAACAAAGAAGTTTAATGAAAAATGGGTTTAACTATGTGGAGACTCAAAGTAAGAATCCATCTAATTTTAACAATTATTCATTTACGAATACAGATGAATTAAATGTATTATTGACAAGCGATGATTCTCAGAATAGAAGAAATAATATGCATGAAAACAATGAATTTGGCGGAATAGAATGTAATCAGCAGTAAAATTGAATTAAAAATATTTTATGATATTATATAATGATATAATATTATAAAATATAATTGAGTGTATATTATTCGAAATATTTAGTCAATGAAAAAATATATGATAAATTATGGAGTATTAATGATAATTCGTGGGTTTTTTATAGCAGATGTACTGAATTAATGATTTGTAATTGTTATAATAAATATTATGACAAATTATATGCATATTACAAAGATAATTTTAATTTTTTCAAAATTGTATATAATGATTATGAAGGACTATTTAATACAAAAGATTATCCAACAATAATAACAAATAAAAATTCATTAACCAATATTTTTTTATTCGATAAAAATCAGTGAAGAAACGGAAAATTATTTAATATTTAATTTAAATGATGAAATATCATTTAAATTAAATAAAGTTAATTTAAATGATATCAATAATGTGGAAGAAAAAATGATATATATGAATGGTTTAATTAATGATAACTATATAATGGCAATCAAAAGAAGAATTGAGATGTTAGAATTAGAACAAAACTTTGAGACATAGAAATATATAGATATTTATCCAATGTTTTGTTTGTTAATTTATAAAAATATTGAAAAATATAGAGTATATATACACACCATAGTATTATTCATATTATTAATATAACATAATGAAACGCAAAACAGATAATTATATGTCAGGTACTATTGCAAAATATTTTCAAAATAATGATATTATGGGATATTATTTAAAATTATATAATATCAATAGTGTAGATGATTTAATTAATTATTATAATAAACAAAATAAATCAATTAATAATAATAGTAGTACAATTAGTGTTGGTAATAAAATAGAGAATAATATATTATTACGCGGTATTAAATATGAGAACCATATAATAGATAAATTACAAATTATTGCCAAAAAGAAAAAACTATCATTCGTAAAAATAGTAGAAGATAAACCTGAATATAAACATTATAATAAATATTTAAAACAAACTAATTTCGCAATTAAAAACAATGTTGATATTATATATCAAGGTTTAATACAATGTAGTCATAAAGATTATAAACTTCGCGGATTTCCAGATTTATTAGTCAGTAAAAAAGCATTTAATAAATTATTTTTTAATTTTATAGATAAAGTTGATAATGATACCATTAAAACAGTAAATGAAATGTGTGATTATATAGTTGTTGATATAAAATCTTCAAATATTGCATTAAATGTAGATGGTTGTACTGCACGTAATACGGACTTATTAAGAGCATATAAATCACAATTAGCATTATATGGTAAGATAATGACAATAAGACACAAGATACCATGTCCTACATATATATTACCATATACATTAAAATTAGAGTATTCATTAAATGGTTCAAAACATGAAAAAACATTTGTGAACAATATGTCAGATAAATTTCATTTGGTTAAAGTTGATATTTATAATAAAGACAAATATTATTTTGATCAAATCAAGCAAAATTATAAACAATTTTTAAAATGTAATGGATCAAAAAATATTTCATTTTTGTTTCCACAACAAGAACAACAATTTAAATCATTAACAGAATCAGAGTTAATTGATATAAAAAATGGAAAAAAAAATTTAGATTTTGATGTTAATTATATTTCAAAAAAAAATATAGAACAAATTCAAATTCCAATAGTTAGAGGTGGAATGATAGAAAGACATGATATTAAAAGATGGATTGCAACTCAAACTAAATCATTAAGTTTATTACGAGGATTTAATACAAATGATATTATTGAATTGAAGAAAAATGGAATATTTAGTTATTTACAACAAAAAGAAATTTTAGATTGGTATGAACAAAATAAACAAAATAAACATGATTATAATATAATTAAATCGATATTGCATGCGAATGTTCCAAATACAATTATATATTGCGATGATTATAAGTATAAATTAGATGAAATGACGAATAATATAATAAATAATAAATTTGTGTGTTGTTTAGATTTTGAGACAATACCAACTAAATTAATAAATGCAACAAATAATTTTGATATGTATAAAAATTATGATATAAAACAGAAAATATTTATGATAGGTGTGACTATATATTTGAATATAAATAGAAAATTAGAAAAATATGGTGAATATCAAGTTTATTTGGATAATATTATATTTGTAAATGATGAAGTTAATATAAATATATTAGATAATGATGTAATATGTATGTTTAATAAATTAAAAAAATACATATATTCAACATTAGGAATATTTACAGAAAATCCAATTGATAAAAAAGATGTTGTATTTTTGGTATGGTCGTCATTTGAACAAAATATCATGAAACAAATACAAAATTTCTATGATTATAATGATGACAATAAAAAATTATATGATATAGAAATAATAGATTTGTTAAAAGTTTTTACAGATAATAAACCGATTGGAATAAATGGAGCTTTTGATTATTCAATAAAAAGTATTGCAAATGGATACCGTATAAATGGATTATTAGATGATGTAGATTATTGGCAAAAAAAAGATGTAACAAATGGTTTTAATGCGATGTATTATGCATTATTACATTATTTAGGAGATTTATCGGATTGGAATAAATTTGAACAAATAAAAAAGTATAATTTAGTAGATTGTAGAATAATGGCGAATATAGTAAATATTACATATAGTTTGTTAAAAAAGAAAACAATATAATTATTTTTTTTTATAAATTAAATTAATGGTATTAAATCTAGTTGATTTATCACAAATCGGGGGAATTAAATATCCTGAATTAGATGATATTGATTTTCAAAAGAAGATTGGTGATGTATTTGGCAAATATAAAATAATAGATAAACCTTCATTCAAAGAAATATGTTTTCCAGATAAATTTACATTTCAATTACCACAATTATTTGTATCTGAATTTATTAATCCTAATACGCCATACAAAGGTATATTATTATATCATAAAATAGGTGCTGGTAAAACATGCGCAGCGGTTAAAATAGGAGAACAATGGAAACATAAAAAAAAAATTATTTTTGTTTGTCCAGCATCATTGATAGGTAATTTTTACAAGGAATTACGTTCTCTATGTGCAGGTAATGAATATATATCAGAAAAAGAGAGAAGAATGTTACTAAATTTTGAACCTGGATCAACGGAATATGATGATTTAATTGAAAAGATTCACAAAAGAATAGATAAAAATTATACTATATTATCATATAATAAATTTGTTGATTTATCAAGTAGGAATAAATTAACTCTCAAGGATAGTTTATTAATTATAGACGAGGTACAAAATATTGTTTCAGAACATGGATCTTATTATAAAACATTTTTAGAAGAAATACAAAATGGACCAAAAAGTTTACGAGTTGTTATTATGTCCGCAACTCCGATATTTGATAAACCTATTGAACTTGGTTTAACAATGAATTTATTAAATCCAATAAATAAATTTCCTATAAATCCTGAATTTAATAATACATTTTTAAAACTAAATAGAACTAAAAATTTTATATCTTATGATCTAAAAAATGCATCAAAATTAAAAAAATTATTATTAGGTTATGTATCATATTATCGTGGAGCACCAGAATATGTTTTTCCAAAAAAAATTGTTAAAATTGTAAGATGTAAAATGAGTTCATATCAATATTCATGTTATAAAACAGTACAAGGACAAGAAGGTGGAATTAAATTTGGAGATATATTAAAGTTACCAAATAATTTTTTTATAGGTTCACGGATGATATCTAATGTTGCATTTCCGGATAGATTAATTAAAGAAGATGGTTATAAAACATTTACTGGTAAAGCATTAGGAGATGATTTAGGAAAATATTCTACAAAATTTGTTAAAATATTAAACAATATTAAAAAAAGTAGTGGACCGTGTTTTGTTTATTCTAACTTTAGAGAGTATGGTGGAATTCAGTCATTTATTAAAGTATTGGAGTATAATGGGTACAAAGATTTTAACGAAGTAGGGACTGGGAAAAACAGATATGCAATTTGGTCAGGTGAAGAAGATATTTATACCAAAGAATATACTAGAGATGTGTATAATCAAAAAGAAAATGAAAATGGCTCACTTATCAAAGTAATATTAGGATCTCCTGCAATCAAAGAAGGAGTATCATTATTACGTGTTAGACAAGTTCATATAATGGAACCTTATTGGAATATGTCAAGATTAGAACAAGTTATGGGTAGAGCAATTAGATTTTGTTCACATAAAGACATTTCAAAAGCAGATCGAGAAGTAACAGTCTATATTTATTTAGCAATAGATCCACAAAATAAAAAATTAACCGTCGATAAACATATATTGGATATGGCATTTTCAAAAAAAGATTTGACTAGACAATTTGAAGATGTTATCAAGGAATCCGCAATTGATAAATATTTATTTCAATAAAGTTATATATATAGAATTAATATATATAACTTATATTATACAATATTGAATTATACACAATTTGAAGATAAAAAAATACTTATAACTGGTGTTGGAGGATTTATTGGAAATGCAACTGCAAATATGATATTGAATAATTCAAATAATTCTATTATATATGGTATTGATGAAATGAATGATTATTATGATATTAATATTAAAAATAATAATATTCATAATTTACATAAATTTAATAAATATAATGAACGTTTTATTTTTTTTCAAAGAACAATTGATCGTAATTGTATGAATGAATTATTTAATATAAACATAAGACCAGATTATATAATTCATTTAGCAGCAAGAGCAGGAGTTAGAAAAAGTATGGAAGAACCACAATTATATGTAACAAGTAATATTAATTCAACAATAGATATATTTAATTTTGCACATAAATGTAATTTATGCATCATCAAGTAGTGTTTATGGCAAAAGAAATAATATGGATTCATTTAATGAAAATGATTTAACAAACACACCAATTTCTCATTATGCAGTAACTAAAATCACAACTGAATTAATTGCATATGTATACAGTTATAATTATAATATTAAAACAACAGGATTAAGATTTTTTACTGTTTATGGACCAAATTCAAGACCAGATATGGCACCATATAAATTTATAACAAAAATATTAAATGATGAAGTTATAGATAAATATGGAGATGGAACAAGTTTTAGATCGTACACATATATTGATGATATAGTAGATGGTATATTATTATCAGTATTTAGATGTAATGGTTGTTTGTGTGAAGTGTACAATTTAGGAAATATCGAGCAGATATCATTGAATGAATTTATATCAATTATTGAAAAATATATTGGTAAAAAAGCAAAAATAAACCAGCTTGATAAACAATTAGGTGATGTAGATGCAACAATTGCAAATATTGATAAAGCAAAATTACATTTAAATTATAATCCAAAAATATCGTTTGATGAAGGTATAGAAAAATCAATTAAATTTTTTAAAGATGTCTTAAAAAAGTAATGCATATTATTATATCTCTAAGCTGTTAAATAATAATTTGTCGATTGGTATTTATGAGTTGTTTTCTTAACACACTTGTATTAGTTTTTTTGTTATATACACTAAATTGGGAATATTTTTCATTTTTTTTTATTTTGTTCTTACGAACAAAAGGCAAATTGAGTTTATTAATTCGATTGACATGGTAAACCATTGTCATTTAACCAGTCAATGATATTTTGATATTCATTATCTATTGCAACTTCACATGTTCTTTCATCCCAAAAACAAGGTGGATTTTGACTTCGTAACCATTGTAATACGTTTAAATATCCTTGAGCTAAAGCATTTGTAGAAGTCCATTCATTCCATTCACATGGTGGATTTTGACTTCGTAACCATTGTGTCTAGCAAATCTTAACAGTCGTAAACATCCATTTTTAGCAAATTTATTACAATTAAACTATATATCTGCCAATTCTTCTTGAGTAAAATATGGTTGATTTAGATATTGCACAAATAAATCATTTGTAACTACAAATGTTTATAATAATTTTAATTTTTCATTTGTGTTTAAATATGAAAATGTCATTTTCGAAATATCCATTGGAGTCATAGTGTTCAAATTGGAGCCTATTCTAAAACCTCATATTAATTCTATAATTTTATTTTCATATTTTTTACATTTTGTTTTATAATCAATGTTTTTATCAAACATAATGTCTGTTTTTATTAGTTCTATACCATTTTTTAATTTAAAATAACATATTTATACAATCAATTATATGCTTGAAAATTTTGTACAATTGTTTCATATTACAATACTTGTTGTTTTTGCTAATTAATGCATCTAATTTAGGTATGTTTTCATATTTTGCATATGTAATGGAAAGAGGATTTGTTTCAGTATATGTTGTATTTAAAAAGTTCTGATATTGCATTTAACAAATTATATTTATCAGTGCGAATGGTTTTGTTTGTATGATAAATATTTGCAATTAAATCATCTTTTGTTTTCCATTTAAGATTATAAATATGTTCCTTTGCATTAATATATGTATGATTAACCATACTACCATCTGGAAATAATATAAGTTATATTATTGTATTTGATTTATGTACAGCATTAAAATTTTTTACTATTTGCGGCATTTCATTTATTATAATCTCAGTTTCTTATTCACGAAATGCAGCTTCCAACGGAATTTCACCTAAATTAATATTTTCCTTGGAATTGCTATATTATTATCATCTTTATTATTTACTATTATGTATATTATCATACAATAAAATACCCGCTTTTTCATCACTACCACAACTGTTTAGTGCTGTTTAGTCTGGGTAATGAATATTTTGTAAATCAACATACTGGTAATAAATTAACTAAATTTTTTTGAATCATTTTATTGTTAGCATCTGTTATTAATGATTCATAATATAGATAATATAATATTTACATATATATTATTTTTCATTCTCATAATTACTTTCATCATCAAAATCATTACTTTCATCATCATTTTTAATTTGATCAATAATATTAACTTGATTAGAATATAATGATATATTTTCATCTGATTCGATTGAATAATTAACAATTAATTTTGTTTGTCTGTATCCTAATTTTTTATCGTTTTAATTAAACTTATTAGCATATTCGATCATTAATCTATTGTAATTATCATGATACTCAATATCAGGAGACATTAAAAAATCAGGTGGATTATGTATAAATATTAAAATATCAATTAAATCATCTAATGATTCAACTGGATTATATTTTTGTTCATATTTAATAATTTTATTTGTATCTGCTTTAATTTTTTTTATTAAACAATTTTGAACATTTTCATTAAAACAGTTCAAAAAATTAAAATCATCATAATAATAATCACCAAATGTATAATCATCAATCATTTCATTGTATTCTACAATTTTCATAAATTCTTTTTCATGATTGCAATAAAAATCAAAGTATCAATATCAAGATGATATGTAATATATTTTTTTTGTTCTGATTCTGACATTTCATTAAAATATTTTGCATAAAATATTTCATTTTGTTTTTGTTTTTGAACCACAAAAATTACCATAAAATTTCATAATTATAGTAATATAATTATTGATTATTTCTGTACTGATGTTATTAATGTAATTGTTATAATTTTCCATTATTGAAATACTTGAATTGATTTTAATATTTAGTTCTTTTAACAATAGCTCCATATTTTCAGGATCTGTATTTTTAATTAATTGTATTAAAACATTAAATAATACATGGTTAGACATAATTTTATTTGTATTTCTGTATCTTGTAATATTTTCATAAATATCTTTGAGATGTGTTTCATCAAATGTATCAAATTCTAATTTATTAAAATATTCTCTAGAAATTTTCGCATTATATTCCATATAATCTGGATCTTCTGTAATTTTTTCTGTGTAATTCCATAGAATGTATAAACTAGAATTTTCGTAAACGGTTATAGCTTTCATTGGATATAATTTATTAATTTCATCAATAAAGTTAGTACAATCATAATTTTCAATATATTGCTTGATGTGATTTTTAGTAATATTAATATTATTTAATTCACTATATTTTTTGCTACCTAAAAAACCAAATATTTGTAATAATAACAAAAATTTAATTTTATTTTCAAACAAAATTCTTTCTTCAGACACACCATCATATGATTCGTCAATTTGATCATTAGATTTATATTTAGTATAATTGACAAAATATTGGTCAATATTAAATTGAGATTCAGATTGCTTTGAATTTTCATCATCCCATAATATAGTATGATAAAATGTGCAAAACGTTTTTTTTTTCAACTATTTATAAAAATTGAATTTCAATTACTATACCATAATATCAATACATACATATTATTTATATTATGGCTATGACTAATTTAGACTTTGGCAGAGCTGAGTTAGACGAAGTAACTAACGCAATTATTATAAATAATGAAAGTGACATAAATCTTGATAATGTTTTCATAAAAAATATTTATAAACATGGTTTATTGTTTGGTTATAATATATATGAGTTATTAGAAGATCATAATAGAATTATTGGATATGGCATTCAATTAAACGATTTTTTGGCAGTGTTTGATAAACATTTTACTAAACATACCATTAGAAGAAATATTTTATATTATATGATGTGCACTGTTCGCATCGTTTCACGATGCTGAATGAGTTTGTTAGAATTGATCATAAATTAATTGATTTAATTAAATCAACTGATGATAAACAATATGGATCATTACCAGTCGCGAAAATGATTATTTTTAATCATGATACAGAATATATAAAAAGTTTTATTAAAAGACCGGAAATATATATAATTAGTAAAATTGCAATTGAATTGGCTAATTTTTGTAAAATTGAATTACAAAGTAATGTACTTGATTATCGTATTGATGGATTATTTACTATTACATCATTAAAATGTGATAATATTGATAAGATTGCATTAGAAATAGATGAAGATGATCATAAAACATATGACAAAGAAGCAGACAAATTTAGATCGGAACTTTTGCGAGCATTCAAAAATAGAATAGTTAAAGTACCGAAACCATCAAACATAAATGAAATCAAAATATTTTGATTTTTTAATTCATTAATCATATTTTTATCAAAATAAATATCTAATAAATTAATATTATACTTTTCTAAAATCCAATCTGAATTATTAATATTTCCCGTAATATTATTTGAATATGCTATTTGGATGTTAATTATTTTTCCAATATAATTTAACAAGTCAATTAAGTAATTATTTTGTCCAATATTACAAGCAAATAAATCCAATCGACAATCTGATAATAAATATGGTTTAATTATTTTAATAATATCTATAAATAGCTGTAACTGTATAAAATCAATTTTAACATTTAAATCAATATTTAAATTATTTAAAATAAATAATTTATTATTAAAAGGTCCGTGAAATATCCATCCGCATATTTCTAAACTATTTAATCTAATGTTTTTATTTTTGATAAATTTTGTAAACTTCTTATTGAATTTATCTAATGACCAATTATAGTCATATATAAATATAATTATACCACATTTTGCACATTTCAATAAATATTGTATATTTTCAATGTTTTTACAGGATTATAATAAACCATTTATTTGACAATTCTTCATGATCATATTATTGACAAGGTCTGATAAATTATTTATTTTCTGAATTACTTTATCTGTTTGTTTTTCCAATTTGTATATATATATTTTTTTTTATATATTTTCAAAAATATTGAAAATATATAAAATTGAATATATATTAATCAATTTTATATATAATTTATAGTAATGCCATTTAAAAATAACATAATTACTGGTCAGAGCCATTATGGTGATGATTTTACAATTTTAAAATTAGTAGATCCAAGTGTATTGATTAATAGTTTAAAAAATGGTTCAACAGTAGTACCCCCATTTCAACGTGAATTAGATTTACAAAAGATTGATATGATTCAAGATAAAATATTAAAACATTGTTCAACAAATTGGTTAATTCAACAAAATCCGATTCATTTGGGCTATATTGAATCAGAAATAACAGATAAGTTATATGTGATAGATGGACAACATCGAATTAAAGCAATTGAAAAAATATTAGATTTACAGAGAGATATTCAAATAGAGGTGTATAATAAAAAAATAGAGATAATTATAATTAAATTTGACACGATGTTAAGTATGAGGAGTCATTTTTTGGATATTAATATTAATTCAAATATAGAACCGATATATAAATATTTTGACGATGAAATTATTAAATCGACTATATTAAAATTGAAGAATCATTTAAAAACACAATATCCAGAATCATTTAGAAGATTATTAAAAAAATCAGATACAAATCATAATTATCATATTGACGAATTTATAAGACTATTCATACCAGAAGAAGTAAAAAATTTATATGATTTAAAAAATGAGGATTATGGAAATGCGAATGTGTTAATAGATAAAATGATGGTAGCTAATTTAATGGTCAAACAAAAGATATATTCATATCAAATAAGTAATATTAGAAAATTATATATGACTGATAGAGAATATGAAAAATGTTATGAAAATAGTTTTTATTTAGCATATGATAATATAGATGCAATAAATTTTATGTTAGAACAATCCGATGATGTAAATATTGAAGTTATATTTAAAACAAAACATAAAATATCAACAAAAATGAAAAAAGATGTATGGATCAAAAGAAATAGATTATCAATGATAGGTAAATGTTATGTTTGTACTGATAAAATAAGTTTTGATGATTTTCATTGTGGTCATATAATAGCAGAAAGTAATGGCGGTAAATTGTTGCTTGATAATTTAGAGCCAATTTGTGCAAGTTGTAATTTTACGATGGGTACAGAAAATTTATTAGAATACAAAAATAAATTAGTAAATTTTAGGAATAATATGGATTACATGAAAAAGATAACAATTATTTGATTAAAAATAAAATAATATAATATTTGTCTCCCAGAACTTATTTTATTCTTACGAACAGGGATATCTATTTTAAATAATATTAGAAGAGTAAATAATCATACAAATTATATAGATATAGTACCAAAATTATATAAAAATATATCAATTTATATTGATAAATACATTTATAATCATAAAAATAAAACCAAATATAAAAATATTAATTCATTTCAACAATTACTTTCATTCGATAACAATTTATTGTTTTATTCGCATTTTCACTTAATTCATGTCTTTTTTTATCTGATGATGTTGAACTATCTGTTAAACAATCATTTGTTGATGTATTGTCAGAACTATTTGATGATTTATTTTTGATACTATTATTCATATCATTATTAATATCATCAAAATGTTTTTCAATATAGTCTAATATTTTATTACTAATTGCCCATTTAAAAAAATTTAATTGTGCAATTGTAGTTATTAAACTGTGTTCATTAGTATATCTAAATGGAATACGAGTTTTTCTACAAAATGGATCAAATAATCTTTTTTTATACCCTTTGAGCAAAGATTTATAATCTAAATATACATTTACATATGAAGTTGTATATCCATTTCTTTCTATTAATGGATATACTATATTTTTTTTTTTTGCATAATTAGTAACAAACCAGTCTATTACTCGAATAGATAGTTTTGATTTACCTGATAAGATTGGTAATATTCTTTCCATTTCCTTGGTTGGCTTATCGTTCTTGTCCGATCCATAAAAATCATATAAATTGTTCAATATATCCTCATTATTGTTATTATTTTTGTTTAGGTCTGTTTCGCACGTAATTTCGTATACTAAGTTATTCATAATACTCTAATATTCAATAGTTCTTTATATAAGTTAAAGTATATTCATTTATGTATTACAAAAATATTGAAGTTTTAACTTTTTGATTTTCAGTGTAAAGATATATAGAAGTATATTATTATTAATAAGTATATAATGAGTACCGTACAAGTTTCTAATACACAAACCAAACAAACTAAACAAACTAAACAAGTAAAACAACCTATTCAAGAAGACAAAATTGAAACAATTGCACCAAATGTTGTTCAAATCAAACTTGAACAATCAGAACCAGCTATTGAAACAAAAGAAGTAAAAAAGAGAAGGAAAAAGTCAGCTAAACAAGAAATTATTGAAATGGTAAATGAATCAGAAGGCGAAGTTGTAGAATCTACACAAGAAGTAGAACCTGTTGAACAAGAAACATATGAAAACTATGAAGATACATTAAAAGCACTAATGGAAATCGATAAAGAAATTACTAAGTTACATCGCAAGAGAATTCAATTGTTAAAGATTCTTAATAAACTCCATAGTAAGGAAACTAAGCAACTCAAAAAGAAGACTAAAACACCTGGAGATAATACAAACAGAAAGAAAAGTGGTTTCAATAAACCAACTAAAGTACCAACTGCATTTTGTAATTATTTAGGTCTTGATCCTGAAATTCAATTACCAAGAACAAATGTGACTGCATTATTGTATAAACATATCAAGGAACTTGGAATGAATAGCAAGGAAGATGGTAGAGTAATTAATCCAGATGAAACTCTAAGAGAATTACTTATGATGAACGATGATGAAAATCTGAAATTCGAAAATTTCCAACATTTTGTTGCAAGAGTGTATAAAACAGAAAGTAGAAATGCGTCTGAAAGTGTCATTAATGTAAAGACTGAAGAAGTTGATGAAGAGGAAGAAGAAGAAGAAGAAGAAGAAGAAGAAGAAGAAGAAGAAGAAGAAGAATTAGAATTAGAAGAATAAGTAAATAAAACGGTATGAATTTTTTTATTAATAATTTTATTGCATAAACATATATTTGAATATTATGCAATAAAATTAGATTGGTATGTTGTACATAATTTTATAAGATTTATTTTTGAATGAATTATTAATTAATTCATGAACAATATGTGGATCATTATTATAAAAATTTAATAATTCGAATGCAGAATAATAATATTTGTTTATTTTGATTATTAATTCTGAATTATCGTTTGATTTATCTGATAAAAACATTTCAGATAAATCAGATAATCCTAAATTTGTTTTATCGATAAAAAATTTCTGATGATATTCTAAATTTATTATTTTTGTTAAAATATTATGATAATCAAAATTATGTAATTTACATAGTTCTAGTAATTCCCAGGGTTTGATTTTATGATTCGCACTTCTAGAATAATCACTACCTAATAATGATGCAAATTTACATAATTCAATAGACGACATGTTTAATTTATTTAAGATATCCTCATATATATATATATAATATTTTCCATTATATAGTTTTGCTAATATTGTACATCCTTGGACAATAATATCAGTATCTTCACTTAGACATACATGTGCATATTTATATTCAACTAATTTTGCACATAAAATATCTGTTTCGCTTGGTGAAATTACAAATGGAATATCATTATCATTCAAAAATTTTTGTAATCTATTTATATTTTCATATGACACACTAACTGATTGTCCAATCAATTTTTTCACTTTATTGTCATTTATTTCTGTTTCTTTTTCCAATAATATATCTATTAACGATGTCAATGCATTAGTTTTTTTATTTAATCTATATATTATTGTTTCATTTTTGAGTTCATCCGAAATACCATCAAATACATATATTGGAATAATATTGTATTTCTTGAATTTTTCGATTTGTTTTTTAAAAAGATCTACAAAAGTAATATTTATATTTTTTAATTTTTCTGCTCTAATATATTTATATAGATATAAATTTGTATCAATAACTATTTTTAGTGGTTCATCCATATTTAAACTGTAATATGATCTTAAATATATATTGAAAGAATTTATATCATCTAATTCTGTAATTAATTTTAATTGTTCAAGCATTGAATTTAATTTTTTGATGCCCATTAAATGAATTCCTAATTTTAAATTTAATATTATTTTTTGTTTCGTTTATATTTTTTACAGCCATTATATTGAAATTTACAATAAAGTTTTATTATAATGTCTATATTTCTTTGAAGTTATAAATTGATAATTTTAATTTTTTACAATTTGTCTGTATATTAAATAAATAATTATAATCATCTATATTTTCCACAATTTGTTTTAATTTATAATTTAAATCCGTTGATTTAGTAATTTGATTTTTTTGCGTGTCTATATTAAAATCATAACAATTTATTAATAATAAATATTTAATAAATATATATGAAAATGCATTTGTATATTGATTTATATTGTTGTGACTTGAAAAAATTTTTAAATCAGATATCCCATAATAATCAAATATTTTTTTACAATTAATTGCACCATTTATTATTTCACGATTAATCATATGGTTAAATAATACAAAATGGTCTATTTCATTATTATTATAATGTTTGACCAAATAATAATTCCATAATAGTAATGCATTATATTCAACATATGCTTCATTGTATAATATTGGATATGAATTAGTATTACCTACATGAAAATGTATATCTTTCTGTACAATATGTTCACATAAATTACATTTTATATCCAAATCTAAATTATGAATTAATTCATGAATCAATACTTTAAATAATTCATCTGATCTAAATAAGGTAACATAATTCTCTTTGTTTGTTTTCCATGATACACCTGTATTTATATTCATTGGATTAATACCATTATTTGGAATATCTTGTGTCCATTTTGACCAATCATACATAATGTATAAAGTATCATTTAATGTATTATTAAATGATTTTTCCATCGGTGCTAATAATATATTTAATATTAGTTTATGATCTTTTTTATATGTATCAATTAACCACTCAACTATATTTAATACATGAAATATTACATCATTCACATTTTTATTAGTTGTTATTTTAGAAGAATATATAATGTTTATTTTATGTTTTCCATTTGTTAATTTAATTAGTTGATCACATTCATATTCTAAAAATTGAATAAAAAGATAAGAAATAAAATGCAAATCATAATATATTAAACAATCTTGCCATTCTTTAGGATAATGCTTTTTTATACTTGTTGATGAGATTTTATTACTTTTTGTTGTATTATTGTCATAATTGATTGCAAATTCATATTCGGTATTATATTTTGAAGATAATTGTGAATAACTAATACAACCATTTAGTTTACGTGAATGTTTTTTTTCGGTATAATTATTTTTTTTGTTATTTATAACAAAAAATGTATTTGTATTATGTCTATCATAAAAATTACGTAAATTTTGTTTATTAACTTTACTGAAATCAATTATTTTTTCATTTTCAGACAATATTTTGTGATTATAAGATTTATATATTTTCATATCCATTACAATAAATATACAAAAAAAAATATTATATATTGTTCAATAATAAAATATAATCCATGCTATTGTTATTGAATTATATAATTAAATAGTTTATTCAATAACAATCGTATGATAATAATAATGATAAAATATAATCCATACGATTGTTATTGAATTATATAATTAAATAGTTTATTCAATAACA
>Ga0169931_10002530_pt1 | contig 29788 bp, 16 predicted proteins | sample Kivu_15m_20L_FD_129675 | JGI IMG/M metagenome (GOLD analysis project Ga0169931, IMG submission 129675) | Freshwater microbial communities from Lake Kivu, Western Province, Rwanda to study Microbial Dark Matter (Phase II) - Kivu_15m_20L... | ecosystem: Environmental > Aquatic > Freshwater > Lake...
ACGGTTCAAACATTTAATCAGACAGTCAATGTGACTGGAAATATCAGAATTCGTTTTCGTTTAACTACATCTCCTGGTACTAGCGGTGATAGACGTTTAAATATAGATGACATTAATATTACAGATTACACGGGTGCAGCCACACCAACGCTAACAGCATCAACTCCAACGCTCGCTGGCTTCAATTATGTTCAGGGCGGAGGGCCATCACAACTTTCATACACGCTATCAGGAACTGATTTGGTAGGTTCTGGAAATATTGTAGTAACAGCACCAACAAACTATCAGGTCTCTCTTACGAGTGGTTCAGGATATGCCAACAGTATTAATGTTCCTTTTGCTTCTGGTATTGTAACGGGGCAGCCAAGAACTATCTTCGTGAGATTGAATGCCGGACTGAATGCGCAATGTGCAACCTATTCCGGAAACATTAGTCATTCAGGAGGTGGTGCAACGGCTATTAACGTTGGGGTTCAAGGCTCAGTGAGTGCCACCCTGCTGCCGCCTTTGCATAATTTATCATCAAGCAATTTTACGTTCACAACATGGGCAAATTCGAATCAATGCCGAACGTATCCTGCAAGTATGCGGTTTTGGAGAACCAATACTGATGAACCTGTTTCAGGTTCGCCAGTTTTGGGTAATTATGAGGGAGTTTACAACGCAACATCGGCATCGCGTATGTCCGGACAAAGTGCCAATGGAGTTTCTATGGTTTCGACTGGTTCGGAGGGTAATGGCTATCCATTATGCGTTTTGGCGGGGTTGAATGCTTCTGGAAGAGAAAATATACAAGTGGCCTGGACGGCTCGTATGATTAACCAACCAAATCAAAGAGTTCACGGTGTCAGATTACAATACAGAATTGGAGCAGGAGCTTGGACGGATGTCCCAGGCCCTGTTGAATACAATTCTAGTGGAAAAGCAGTTAACACGGAGGAGAGTTTTAGTTCAACACTCCCAACGGCTTGTAATAATCAGTCTGAGCTGTACGTGCGCTGGTTGTATCGCTACATTTCCGGCAGTAATGCACGCCCAGAAATAGCGGTTAAAGCTGTTACCATAAGTAGCACTGCGCCTTCCTACACCGTCACCTTCAATGGCAATGGTTCAACTGGAGGTTCCATGGCCAACCAAACCGCCAGCTCTGCAACCAATTTAACAGCAAATGCATTTACCCGAACAGGCTACACCTTTGCAGGTTGGGCAACTTCAGCCGGAGGCTCGGTTGTATATGCAAATAGCGCTTCATATCCTTTCACTGCCAACATTACCCTTTTTGCAGTATGGACTGCTAATACCTTAACTATAACGTATAATTCACAAGGTGGCAGTGCCATATCCAATGGTTCCACAACAACAGGCGGACAAATAGCGGCATCGCCCGGCACACCCACAAGGGCTGGTTATACCTTCAATGGCTGGTTTACGGCTTCCAGCGGGGGCACAGCTATATCTTTCCCATACACCCACAACCAAACGGCCAACTTTACACTTTTTGCTCAGTGGACGGCCAATACATTAACTATAACGTATAATTCACAAGGAGGCAGCGCTATATCTAACGGAAGTACCACAACTGGCGGGCAAATAGCGGCATCGCCCGGCACACCCACAAGGGCTGGTTATACCTTCAACGGCTGGTTTACGGCATCCAGCGGGGGCACAGCCATATCCTTCCCCTACACCCACAACCAAACGGCCAACTTCACACTCTTTGCACAATGGACCGCCAATACATTAACTATAACGTATAATTCACAGGGTGGCAGTGCTATCTCCAATGGTTCTACCACCACAGGAGGTTCAATAGCGGCATCACCCGGTACACCCACAAGGGCAGGATACACCTTCAATGGCTGGTTTACCGCATCCAGCGGTGGCACAGCCATATCTTTCCCATACATCCATGGCCAAACCGCCAACTTTACACTCTTTGCTCAGTGGACGGCCAATACATTAACCGTAATATTTGATAGTCAGGGTGGCAGCGCCATATCCAACGGAAGCACCACTACCGGAGGTACACTTGCCAATCCGGGAAATCCAACCCGAGCCGGCTTCACCTTCGATGGTTGGTTTGTAGCAGCAAGCGGGGGCACAGCCATCACTTTTCCATACACCCATAACCAAACCGCCAACTTCACACTCTTTGCCCAATGGACAGTGGCAGGTTCACCCACACTTGATGGTGCAACCCTAAGCAGCACACTTTCTAATATATATGGTACGGCATCCACAGGTGTAAGCTTCACGGCAAGCGGCACCTTCCTTACCGGCAATATCACCGTAACCGCACAAACAGGATACGAAGTTTCCATTTCATCGGGTTCGGGTTATGGGGCATCCGTTTCTGTAGCGAGTGGCACTACCGTTTGGGTGCGTTTTGCTGCTCTGCAAAATGCTGGCACTTACAATAACGCTGCAGCAGCGGTGCTATCGAGCGCAGGAGCCACTCCGGTAAACGTTTTAACATCGGGTTCGGGTAATACCGTAAGTCCTAAACCGCTGAGTGTAACAGCCCCAAGCATCGCTTCAAAGGCCTATGATGGCACTACAACTGCGGGTGCAGTAACCGTAGGTACTTTGTCGGGCTTCGTAGGTACACAAACCGTTACAGCCACAGGCGCTGCAGCCAATTATTCGAGTGCCAATGCCAACACTTATGCGGGTGTGGTAATTACCTACACCCTAAGCAATGGCACCAATGGTGGCTTAGCTGCAAATTACAGTCTTGCCAATGGCAGCGCCTCGGGTGTTATTACGCCTAAAGCACTTACTATCACAGCCCCAAGCATCGCTTCAAAAGCTTATGACGCCACCACCACAGCAGGAGCCGTTACCGTGGGTACGCTCTCAGGTCTTGTAGGTTCCGAAACCTTAACGGTTACGGGCGCAGCAGCCAACTATTCGAGCGCCAATGTGGGCACATACGCCGGTGTTGTCATTACATATACACTCATCAATGGCAGCGGATTGGCGGCCAACTACAGCCTGGCCAACGGCACTGCTTCAGGGGTGATTACGCCTAAAGCACTAACTATATCACCTGCACCAACCATTGCTTCAAAAGTATACGATGCCACCTCCACAGCAGGAGCGGTTACCGTAGGCTCGCTTTCAGGCTTTGTGGGCAGCCAAACTGTAACGGTTACAGGTGTTGCAGCTAACTATTCAAGTGCCAATGCCGGTACTTACACAGGTGTAGTAATTACCTACACGCTAAGCAATGGCACCAATGGCGGATTGGCAGCCAACTACAGTCTTGCCAACGGAAGCGCCACGGGGGTGATTACGCCTAAAGTACTTAGCATCACAGCGCCAAGCATCGCTTCAAAAGCTTATGATGCCACTACGACAGCAGGAGCAGTTACCGTGGGTACACTTTCCGGTCTTGTAGGGTCTGAAACATTAACGGTTACAGGCGCAGCAGCCAATTATTCGAGCGCCAATGTGGGCACTTATAACATTGTTACTGTAAATTATACATTAGCCAACGGCACCAATGGTGGTTTAGCCATCAACTACACTCTGGCAGCGGGCACAGCCACAGGAGTTATTACTCAGCGCGCGCTCACTATCACGGCCAACAATGTTACCAAAGACGCCGGAACGGTTATTACCGGTGGCAGTGGTTCTGCAGCCTTTACCTCATCGGGCTTACAGGGTGGCCAAACCATCGGCTCAGTAACCATTGCTTATGGTGCAGCAGCAGGTAGTACCGGTCAGGGCGCTACTCCCGGCACCTACACCGTGCAGGTAACCCCATCAGCGGCTACGGGTGGTACATTCAATGCGGCCAATTATACCATCACGTATGTGGCAGGAAGCATTATCGTTACAACTTATTCCTTAACTCCCGTAGCGGGCGACATTGCCTTTACCTGCTTTCAATCGAGCTTTCCCGATGGAGTTGAATTTATCACATTGCGCAGGATTGATATGCGTAATATGAAGTTTACCGATAATGGAATTCTGGCCGATAACTCATTGCGTACCGGCGAAGGAACCTACACGGTACCAAATACAAGCGAATTTGCCGACATACCGGCCGGTACCATAATGCGCCTTGACGAAATTGTGGGCGTTAACGACATTAATGCGTTCGATGGTGTAATGCAGATTTTCGGCAATGGAAACACTGTTGCTGGGGTGTCTAATTTTCAAATTTCTACAAGTGGAGATCAAGTCATTGCCTATACCGGCAGCAATCCCAATCCTACCTATATTGCAGGTATAACCGGTGCTGATGCATCTGCGAATTGGAGCGCAGGGGCAACGAATTCAAATACCAGCAAGGCGCCCGGAACAGTTTCGGACTATTATTTTAGCGCTGACGATAATGGGTATTTAACCTTAGCATCGGCCGCCACAGGTAATGCAGCTTTTCTTCGTAATGCATGCCTGAGTGGCTGGACACTATCCGCTTCTGCACAAAGCGATCGCTTTAACAAGAAAAACCTGTTATTCAACGAATCGAACTACCAATCGGGAGCCTTATCGTTTTCGGGTACAAGTTCAAACGGCTTCGTATTGGATGCTTCCGCCATAAGTTTTGCCAACGAAGCCGCTTCTGCTACACGGTATGCCGTGGTGGTAAATCCAACATCAGCGCCAAGTAATCCAGCCGACCGATACACGTGTTATTCGGGCACCTTGAACGACCTTACGGCGGTATATAACACCGATCCAACAGTAGTTTCGAGTGGCGTTACCGAAGTATGTACCGGTACCAACGGCAACGGAAAACTCGTGTATTTGGGCTACACCAAACCCACTGCATTGGTAATTGCAGGCCTAACCGCAGGGCTCACCTATCACGTATCGGTTTATGCTCTTAACGGTAACGGCTGGAGCGCCAACTATTCATCGAATCCGGCAACGGCTACGCATGCAACATCTGCTGTACTGCCCACGGTTACCACTAATCCAACCGTAACGGTAAATTCATCTTCGGTAAGCGCAGGTGGAACCGTAACTGCCGATGGTGGGGCTCCCGTAATCGAACGGGGATTGGTTTGGGGCTACACTTCTTTCCCCGATCTTACGGATAACGAAGGAACCTCTACCGAGGGCAGCGGATTGGGCGCTTTTAGTGGGAATATCTTTGGTTTGCCATACGAAACACAGGTGTTTGTTCGTGCCTATGCCACCAACAGTGTTGGAACGCAGTACGGCAGTGATGCTGCATTTTTCACGTTTTCAAATCAACCTACCACGCAAGCTACTAACTTAATTGCCACGCCGCAGAGTTCATCGCAGATTAACCTGGCCTGGGATGCAGCCGAATATCCTTCATCCGGCGCAACACAAAAATCGTATGCCTTGCTTCGGGCAACTGCACCGCAAGTGCCCACGCTTTCATCTACTAATGGACAAGCTCCAGCAGCCGGTGTGGGAACGGTAGTGAGTGCCAACATTGTAAATCCCACCGCTACATTTAACAATACCGGCCTCGCATCATCAACCACCTATAATTATTTACTGGTGCCCTACAGTTGGAATGGCGTAAACGCCGGCACTATTCATTACTTAACCAGCAATGCCCCCACTGCAACGGCTACAACACCGGGCTCTGGTTGTGCACAACCAACGGTGCAGGCTACGAATGCAAGTGTAAGCAGTATTGGGCAATCGGGCTTTACCATTAACTGGACAGCAGGAAATGGCGGCCGAAGCCTGGTAGTAGTGCGTGCCAATGCGCCGGTAAGCGCCATTCCTGTGGATGGAACAGCGTATACCGGTAATGCGGTATTCGGTAATGGAACAGCGCTGGCATCGGGCGAGTTTGCCGTGTATGCCAACAATGGCAGTTCGGTTACCATCAGCGGCCTTGCGGCGTCCACCACCTATTACGTGAGTGTTTTTGCTTACAACACTACCGGATCGTGTTACTTAGTGAGTTCTTCGGCTACGGCCAATGCTACCACATTGCCATCCGTTTCCATAGTTGAAACGTTTGAACCCGGCACCAAAGTGAGTTACACAGCTGCTAACGTAACGTGTAATCTGGGCGTGTGGAACTTTACCGATGCATTAATTGGTACCACAGCGGGCAGCGACCGATTTAACGGAACGCGTTCCTCGCGGCTTATCAACACCGGTTCTATAACCATGCAGTTTGATAAAACGGGCGGTATTGGAACGGTTACGGTAAACCATGCAGCATTTGGCAGCGACGGCAGTTCCACCTGGCAACTTGAGGCTTCAACCAACAGCGGCGCCAGTTTTGATGCCTTTGTGAGCAGTGTTTATACTACCAGCGGAACCACGCTTGTGCCTACAGTTATTACTTTGAATATTCCGGGCGATGTGCGCATCCGTATTCGTAAGCTTTCGGGAGGCGCCAACCGCATAAACATCGACGATATTGCCTTTACAGGCTTTACGCCATCCAATACTATAAGTACCGGTACCATTAGCGGCTCGCCGTTTTGTATCTCAAACACAGCCGATGGAAACGTTACGGTTCCTTTTACGGCAACCGGCACCTTTAACGAAGACAACGTTTTTATTGCGCAGCTTTCCAATGCAGCGGGCAATTTTAGCACGCCCATCGAAATTGGAACCCTTAATTCATCTACCGCAGGAAGCATTAATGCTATAATACCGGCCGGTACGCTTAATGGAACCGGCTACCGCATACGAGTGGTTTCTACCAGTCCTGAAGTTACCGGTGCAGTTAACGCCAGCAATTTGGCGGTATATCTGAACGCCCCCGATGCATCAAATTTCTTTGCCAACGTAATAAACGGCAGCAGCGTGAGTTTAAATTGGACCAACCCAGCGGCTTGTTTCGACGAATTGCTCATTGTGGCAAAACAAGGTAGTGCAACAACGGCATCGCCCTCGGGCAACGGCAGTACCTACACGGCAAATGCTGCGTTTGCAACGGGGGGGACCAATGCCGGTTTACCCGCAAACGAATTTGCGGTGTATAAAAACAGCACAGGAACTTCGGTTACCATAACCGGCTTAACGGCCAATACGGTTTATTTCTTCGAGCTTTTTACGCGTAAAGGCACGCTTTGGAGCGATGGCATTATTGTATCAACCATCCCCTTCAATCCGCAAACAGGCGATTTTCAAACAGCGGGTTCGGGCAATTATTCGAACACCTCAACCTGGCAAATGTATGATGGAGCCAGTTGGCTGCCCGCCACCGAATATCCAAACTCTTCGGGCTTAACTCCCGGTACGGCAACCGTTACCGTACGAACAGGGCATACCGTAGTGCTCGATGCATCGCGTAGCGTCAATCCGATAAATAATCTCATTGTACAAAGCGGTGCCAAAATCTGGGCACAAGACAGCACGTATAATCAGAACCGTTACCTAACTGTTTACGGAAATATAACCTGCAACGGCACCATCGGTCGCGGAACCAATCTGTACGATAACATCAGCTTCAACATCGAGGGAAATCCCTCTACCATTAGTGGAGCGGGCAGTTTCAATGCCAGTCGTATTCGTAAAAACTTTACGGCAAACAGCAACTCAGAGGTAATTATTGCAATGAACATAGGCTTGAAGTTTGCCTCGGGCGTGGGCTCTAGTTCGGGAACCTGTTTGTACAATAATGTAAGCGGAACGGCACGCTTTAACTTAACCGTAAATGAGAACAGCAGCCTTAGCCTTTATACCAGCATCGGGTCGTCGGGCAACTTAAGTATTGATGGAATTGACGGCGAAGGCAGCGGCGAGCGCTCGGGAACCTTTACGATTAACGGCACACTTACCATTCCGGGTACCTTATTCGCTTATACAGACAATACTACACAAGCTATTTCGTATGTAATTGGTACATCGGGCGTGGTAAATTGTGTAAATGTGTGTACGGCTAATTCGGCCCGAGGAGCTGTAGCAAGCGGAAGTGCCGCAGCCGGATGCACACTGCGCATTCTAAACGGAGGTCGACTTAATTTAACCGGCGGAAATGCCGCAGATGCCAATACCTACAATAAACCATTCAGTATAAGGAACAATACAGTATCGCCATTTACATACACTGCAGGGCTTGGTTTGAGCAACAATACGTTCGACTTTCAGGCCGGTTCTGTTGTTGAATATTCGGGCGCTACAGGCACCATGCCGGTGCAATCGCAAAACCTAACGTATTCGAATCTTAAAATTTCGGGAGCGGCCACAAAGACCATTAACAGCACCCTTAACGTTACCAAAAACCTCACGATTGCTTCGCCTGCTGTATTCAGCCCTGCCGCCAATACCATTAACCTGGGCGGCGACTGGAATAATTATTCTGCTACCGGTTTTACCGAGGGAACATCCTTAGTGGTACTAAACGGCACTGCCGAACAAAACATCTATTGCCCCGGCGGCGAAACGTTTAATAGCATAACCATTTCCAATCCATCAACCGATGGGGTAATTTTGCGCACCGATGCAAACGTTTCGACCAACCTGAGCATGGGCAGCAATGGGCGCTTATTTTTTGGCAGCGCTCCATCGGTGTTGAGCCTTACCAATATGGCGAATGGCTCAACTTCATTATCGGGCAATGGCACTTCGTTGATTGATATGAGCGGTGCTCCGCATATTTTTAACATCGGAGCCGAATTTCCGGGCTTTACCGGCCAGTTTAACGCCGGCAACGAATCAACGGTGAATTATTACCGTTCGGGCGGCAGCCAGTATGTAATTACGGGCTTAACCTATCACAACCTGAATTTTAACGGTACCGATTCGAAAATCTTGTTGGGCTCGACGCAAATTAATGGCGATTGGAACATTGACGGGGCCACAGTAGTCGTTTCGGCCGAGCAGGCTAATATTACAGCCACTTTTGCAGGCGATGTAAATTTAAGTGCAGGCGCTACGATGAATGCCAATTGCTTCGGTAACCTAAGCCTTTTAACTGCTGCACAAAACGCCCAAACCCTTCGTGGAAATGGCAATACCATTCGTTGCTTTAACTTCACATCGCACAAAAGTGCAACCAACGGCTTATCGCTTGCGGCAAACACTCCGTTGCATGTAAAGAACGATTTTAGCTGGAAGCACAGCGGCAACGGCGGCGTATTGGCCGATGGCGGAAATACCATCAGCCTTGGCGATGATGCCTTTATAACCGGGGCGCAGGAACGCTTTAATTTTACCGGAACGTTGGTATTAACCGGCGAAAACGATCCAACAAACACCTTAGGCAACGAAACAAACGGCATGATAGAGGCCCGATTGAATAATCTTACCATTCAGGGTTCGGGCACCGCGGGTAAAACGCAGCTTATGCCGGCTGCCGGCGGACAAACTCTGTTTGTAAACGGCAACCTCAGCATCCAAAACAGCAATGCGGTATTGCCGGGAATTTTAAATCCGAACGGCAATACCATTAATCTGGGAGGAAACTGGAGCAATTACAACCAGAGCGGCTTTACCGAAGGCACTTCAGAGATTCGTTTTGTAGGCACATCGGTACAAACGCTAAGCTGCAGCGGCGGCGAAATATTTTATCGTGCCGAGTTGAATAATGCTTCGGGACTCTTAATAAACGACGCATTGCAACTGCGCAACCGACTTAACATGCAGGCAGGTAATCTTAATGCTGGCGCAAACCTGGTAACTTTGGGCGAGAGTGCTGTAGCACCGGGCACCTTAGTGTACGCTTCGGGGCGCATTATTGGCGCAATGAAACGCTGGTTTGCTCCTTCAGTAAATGCGGGTAATGCCAGTGGTTTGTTCCCGATAGGCAATAGCAGTTTTGAGCAGTTTGTGAAAGTAGAATACACCACCGCACCCACAACGGGCGGAACGCTCACTGCCGATTTTGTGGAGGAAAACATGGCCCTGAATGGCGTTCCAACAACAACATATTCAATTCCTGCTCTGGGTGGGTGTCCGGCCTTCAACGTAAGCCGTTTGTCGCAGCAGGGCTACTGGCAAATGGACGATGCCGATGGCTTGAATGAGGGCAACTACGACATTAGCTTTGATGCACAAGGATTTGAAATCGTAAACGACATTTGTGCCCTTACAGCACTTAAGCGTGTGGGTGCCGGCGATTGGTTGCAGAGTGGCACGCACGTGGCCGCCACCGGAAACACCTTGCGCCCTTTGGTAAAGCGCACCGGCGCAAGCGGCTGGAGCAATTGGGGCTTTGGAGGTGGCGGGGTTAATCCGCTGCCGATAGAACTTTTAGAGTTCAATGCCACAGCCCATGGCGATGTAGTAGATCTTTCGTGGATTACCGCCTCCGAAATTAACAACAAGCGTTTTGAGGTAGAGCGCAGCAGCAATGCGCAGAACTTTACCAAAGTGGCCACAGTGGCAGGAGCCGGCAACTCAAACATGTTGCTCAGCTATTCGGCTACCGATAATCAACCGCTAAACGGCGTGAGTTATTACCGCTTAAAGCAAATTGATTACAACGGCAGTTATGCCTATTCGGATATTGTGCCGGTGGTATTTGCCGGCAATGTCTTGCCTTCGTTGGTATTTGCGGGCATTCGTTCGGGCGTACTCGAGCTCGACTTTAGCCTGCCGCTGCACGATGCCAAGGTAAGCGTGTTCGATTTATCGGGCCGACTAATTACTACCCAGCAAGGCAACGATACGGTGAAGATGCAGCTTGCCGCCGAAATGCTCAGCGAAGGCGTGTATTTGGTAAACATCGAGAGCCGTGAGTTACGCACCACGCGCTTGGTGGCGGGGATGCGGTAGCGCATTCATTATCCATGGATTGAATGCCCTTTGAATTTCATTTTCAGGAACTTTACTTCGCTTTTTAACGAATCCGTGTGTAGCCACAACAAGAGTTTTATTGGGCGTGGTTTATACAATTGATGTATTGAATTTCATAAACGTGTTGCTTTAGTAGCAACGTATTCACTAGCTCGGGATTGAAATTCTAGGCCACTGAAAAAAAATTTCATCCCAATTCCCACTATTTACAAGCAGTTTAAATTTTTGTTTAATTTATTTTAACAAAAAATAAACAAACTTATTTGAGGTTTTGTTAAATTTGATAAACAAGTATTAAATGAAGGTGTAAATCATTTAAAAACACGGAGTAACCGAAAAGCCTTACGAGTAGGACAACACTAAACACAAATCAAATGGAAAGTTTGAAAATTGCCAGCGACAATTACGTTGCATTTACGTTCTTTATCGGAACGATGGCCATGATGGCCGCCTCTGTATTCTTCTTTTTTGAGTTAAACAACACCTCAAAAAAATGGAGAACTTCTGTATTAGTTTCAGGACTAATTACCTTCATTGCAGCAGTGCATTACTACTACATGCGAGGGTACAATCTTGAAACGGGCGAATCGCCCACGTTTTTCCGTTATGTCGACTGGATTCTTACCGTTCCGTTGATGTGCGTAGAGTTTTATCTAATCACCAAAAAAGCTGGGGCTAAAGTTTCCTTGTTATGGAAATTGATTTTTGCGTCGTTGGTGATGTTGGTAACAGGCTACTTCGGCGAAACCATTGACAGAGACAGTAGCGTGCTTTGGGGCGTAATTTCAGGAGCTGCTTATTTCTACATCGCTTATTTGATTTGGTTCGGAGAAGTGGCGCAACTTTCTCAAACCGCAGGTCCACAAGTAGCAAAAGCTACCCGTGTTCTCGCTTGGTTTGTATTGGTAGGTTGGGCAATTTACCCATTGGGTTACATCTTGGGAACTCCAGGTGGTTTGTTCGGAATCCAATTGGTTTCTGATCCAGCAGCTGCGGCGCACTCAATGGATATTGTGTACAACATCGCCGATGCCATCAACAAAATTGGATTTGGTTTGGTGATTTACGCTTTGTCAAGAACTGAAGAATAAGACCAACAAATACTTTTAATGAAACCGATGCTCCTTCCAACGAAGGCGTATCGGTTTTTTTTGTAAGAAATAATTCAAAATCGAAAACAGGCGTATTTCATTTTGCGTAAGGGAGTTAGACCCTTATTAAAACCGAATTGTACCAGATTATTTAGAGTAACCCAAGTTTACCTAAATTTCATATTAACCCAGATGCATGACTTACGCTTGTGCGTTATTAGTGATAGTACTTTTGTAAATTTTAGGCCAACTTTATTTTACCTTCACGCACTTTCTTCATAAATTCCTTTTGTTGTTCTAAAGTCATTCCAGCCATTTTCGCGGCTAATTTTTCTTTTATTGCTCTGAAAAAAGCAACGGAGTCAAATGATTTTTCAGTCTTAGTCTTCATAATTCAAGAATTCTAAAGGGGTTCGAATATCAATTAGAGGGTATCCCAACTTCAGATTTATTGAGTTGAAAAGTCTAATTTTGTCAAAATTTACAATGTGCTTAAAGTTCCAACTTACCAGACAATCAAGTCGATTAATTGAAGCTAACGCAATGTGGTACGCATCATTCATGCTTGCCTGTCCTAACGCCTTATCAAGAACATATGTTTCAGCAAGTTCTTTCGCTTCGTCATTTAAAACAACATATTTATAGCAATCAGCTGGTATAAGGTTTTTCAACTCACGAATGTGTTTCGGAGCCAAACTCAACTCAGTTTCATTGACTTCAGAGAAATAAACATCAAAGTCTTTGTTTGAAATTCTGTCGAACAGCCTCCTTGAAGCACTTTCAAATTCCTCATCGAAATAGCCTCCAATTACAGAAGTGTCAATGTAAATCCGTTGTTTCATTTGTTAAAAACGACATATAAATGTAGTCAAAATTATATGATGGAGCGTATTAACACTAATACATTTATTTCCCCTACATTCATCGTAAATAATTAAACTACAGAAAATGGAGAGGCGCACATTTATACCAACTATCCCCTTTTATTCATTCGATACATTAAATTCATATAAAATGCATGCGGAAAACTAATGCATGAAATAAATATGAAAAACATTGCCCAAAGTTTAGCTTCATCATTCGGATAAGAAGGTAGCCAATAGAACAAAAAGCAAAGCAAAAATATCCAAGCGGCAGCATGAAAGTAGAGCGATTTTAACCATAAGCGGCTGTTGCTTATAGCTAAATGATTTCGAATGTCGTTCCAAGCCGTTACGCTATGTTGCCCTATAAAGTAAAGCGCAAATGAGAGAACGAGAGGAAGCTTTGCCGCAAGCGCTATCCATGTTAGCGTAATAGCAAACCCCATGTTTTTACGAAGCAGCGCCAGGATAAACCAGGGAAGTAAAACCAAGGCATTGCAGGCCAGCGTCCATTTAAAGCCGCCCATCAAATCAAGTATTTGATTGGTTTCGGAAAGATGTGTTCCCAACATGTAGGCTAATACGGTAGCTCCCCAAAGAAACGAGAGGGGTTGCGATAACTTCCATTTATGGCCATCGGCTTGCCCAAAGTGCCACGCAGAATAGCCTAAAAAAACAGCGAGGGCCATTGACGGAACAAAATACCACAGCAGCGCCATTATGAATCCTAAAATCAGGTATTTTAGAACGAATAAGGGAGCAAGCTTAACATCCCATTTTCCGGTTTCGAGCAGATGGTCCACTGCGCCATGTGGAATGCCAACGGTAACCATTCCTATACAAATAAAGCCAGTGGAAAAGACGGTTTGAATGTCGCTTTGATGGGGCAGTATTAAAAAAATGAGGGTTGCGAGGGTTAGCATTAGAGGACGAAATAGTGTGGATCGTGTCGCTCGTTTAAATAAGGTGCTCAGGAAAATCCCCCAGGGCAATTTCTTAAAAATAGATAGGTCGGTTAAAACTGGTGTTTTTTCGTCGAGAAAATGCAGAATGGTCCTCACTTCTACATTTTTTAAGAGTGCCGTAAATATTTCTTTTCCCCGGTGGGGATTGTTCAACAAGATATCGAGGAGCAGGGCATCATAAAATGAAAACCGGCCTTTGGGTAATCTTGCATTCTCGTCTTTCCAAGACTCAAGGGATGGATTGTTCTTTATTTTAATTGCAAGTTGACGCGCATGCCGATACATATTTTTGAATGCGTATCCGGTGCTCGGTTTTATTTGGTGATTTCGAGCCCCCAAATTCACAACGCCCGGTAAGTTTGAGGATTCTATAGCTGTGTTGCTCATTGGGATGCACCCGGTTTCTGTTCCTTGAATTGAGCAATGCCCGAAGTGTCTAAAGACATACTCCTCAAGCAACTTTTCAGCATCGGTTGTGCTTAAAATCTCAGCTCCAAAACGCGTTACCTCTACGAGTGCGGTATTTGCAGAAAAAGGCAATACATACACAAACTGCGTGGCATTTTGCTGATCAATTTCAAAGTCCATAAACCGAAACGCATTCGGGTTTTTGATCTCATCCTTTGTTTCAATCATCCATCCAACAAAGCTTTGAAAAATGTGCGTTTCACCAGTCTTAGCCGGTTTAAACACCGGTGGTCGGGAGTCGAAAATGCATCTCGCCCTTAATTTTTGCCCATTTATCAGAATAAATGCTCCGTCGTTGTCGGAATCAATTTGATTAACGTGTTCATTGATTTTATCCCAGCAATAGCGTGCCGTTAGTTGATGAATTTTACTGTACAGATCAATGCTCGACACATGGTTGTAACTGTAAGGCTTTAAGGGTTGAATCTCATCTCCAGCCAAGCTAACATCATCCCACTTATGGGAAATTAACGATTTTAAGTCGGTACAAATGGGGTCTTCGGTAGCGGCCCAAAAGCAAAACGTCTTATCGCGTGTAGCTTTTGCATCGGGATCGATGAGTAAAATGCGCTTGTTTTGCAACAGATCGTACTGATGCAATTGCATTAATACAAGCGATGCAGAAGCACCAACACCACAAAAGATATAGTCATAATCCTGCATTTTGGTGTTATTGGTGATAGATTCGATGCTGCATTCGGGCAATGTATGAAATTCTGCAATTCGCTTTGTGGAAAATGATAAGATTTCACCGGTAGGCATAAACATATTGAAGAATTTTCATTGAGCATTTGCTTTGAAAATCATTTATCGCAATATTGCAATATAAAAATTAAATTGTGGGAGCTACCAAAACCGAACATTTTACAGCTAAACAAAACAGCATCGCCGCACTTGCCAAAGCACTGGGCCATCCGGCACGGGTAGCCATCATCGAATACCTGCTCAGCGTTGATTCCTGCATTTGCGGCGACATCGTTAACGAACTGCCGCTTGCGCAGCCTACCGTTTCGCAGCATCTAAAAGAACTCAAAAATGCGGGCATCATCAAAGGCGAAATCGAAGGCAATGCCATTTGCTATTGTGTTGATGAAACCGTTATTGAACAACTTCAGGGCTATTTTGCATCGGTAGCTGCCATCCTCCACAAGAAAAAATCATCGTGTTGCTAAAAATTAAATTCATGAAGTTATCAGACATTAAAAATCATCTAATTACAGCCGAATCGGTAAACTTTAAACTCGATGACGGCAAGCAGGTTCCCGAACATTTTCACGTTACCGAGGTAGGCGTAATCTCCAAACAGTTCATCGACTGCGGAGGCATTATTCGCCACGAAAAGGTAGCCAACTTCCAACTTTGGAATGCCAACGATGTGGAGCATCGCCTCAAGCCGTCAAAATTGCTCAACATCATTCGCTTGGCAGAAGAACAATTGGGAGTGGAAGATCTGGAAATCGAAGTCGAATACCAAGGCGCCACCATAGGGAAATACGCCCTTGGCTTTGACGGCAACGATTTTATCCTGCTTGCCAAACAAACGGCCTGTCTTGCCGAAGACAGCTGCGGTATTCCACAAGAAAAAAAGAAGCTCAGTTTAACCGAGCTCATCAACCAAAATGCATGCACTCCGGGCGGGGGATGCTGCTAAACCTTTAAAGATGAGAAAATACCTGGCCGAATTTCTGGGCACTTTTGCCATGGTGTTTTGCGGAACCGGTGCCATCGTAATCAATGAGGAATCGAACGGCGCCATCACGCATCTCGGCATAGCCATTACCTTCGGTCTTATTGTTATGGTGATGATTTACGCCCTGGGCTCCATTTCGGGTGCGCATTTTAATCCGGCTGTTACTCTGGCCTTTCATATTTCGGGCACTTTCGAACGAAAGGAGGTTTTACCCTACGCCTTTAGTCAACTTATTGGGGCGATCGTGGCCAGCGGACTATTGCGGTTTCTGTTTCCTGCCAACACGATGCTGGGCGCCACCATGCCGGCGGGCAGCGAATGGCAAGCGTTCATCTTCGAGTTTTTACTCAGTTTCTTTCTCATGCTCGTAATCATACACGTTGCCCGTGGAAGCAAAGAGCAGGGCATGTTTGCCGGTTTGGCCATTGGCGCTACCGTATTGCTCGAGGCACTTTTTGCCGGACCGATTTGCGGTGCCAGCATGAATCCCTGGCGTTCGCTGGCTCCGGCGCTTGTAAGCAATCACACCGAACACATCTGGATTTACCTAACGGCGCCGTTCTTTGGAGCCGCATTGGCTGTTTTAATTTATAAATTTCTTAGTACCCCAGACTGAAGTCCGGGGCAAGAGTCCGAATCTAATACGCATCAACCATGAAAATAGCATTATTCAGCGACATCCACGCAAACCTGCCGGCGCTTGAGGCGTTCTTCTCCGACCTTGAAATCCGAAAGCCCGATGCGGTCTATTGCCTCGGCGACCTCGTAGGGTATAACATCTGGCCCAACGAGGTCATCAACGAAATTCGCAAACGCGGCATTCCTACCATAGCCGGTAACTACGATTTTGGCGTGGGCCGAAGCTCCGACGACTGCGGATGTGCCTACAAGTCGGACACCGAAAAAGATATGGGTTCGCGGTCGATTGCCCTCACCAACCAGCTCGTAGGCCCCAAAGAGCGCCGCTATTTACGTACGCTGCCTGCACACTTGCAACTCGAATTCCAGCTCAACAACGATTCTCTTTATTTACTTATGGTACATGGCAGTCCGCGAAAAATTAACGAATACCTTTTCGAAGACCGCGACGAAAAAAGCATGATGCGCATACTCGAAGGCTCGAATGCCGATATGTTGTTTTTTGGACATACACACAAACCCTATCATCGCACCTTTGCATACGAAATAGACGGTAAAACGGCTTACCGGCATGCCATTAACCTTGGTTCTATAGGCAAACCCAAAGACGGTGACCCGCGTGGCTGTTATGTGCTGTTAACCTTAAACGAAACGAGCAACATATTCGATAAAAGCAGCTTCGAAGTGGAATTTGTACGTGTGGAATACGATGTTGAAAAAGCAGCCAAAGCGGTTGAAGCCAGCATCTTGCCAAACGAATATGCCGATATGTTGCGAAGGGCGTTTTAAAACTCCCTAGCCCAGGACTTAAGTCCTGGGCTAGGGTTAAATTAAATCGCAAACACACCCTCTTTTGCTTAACTTTTCCTTAATAACGATAATATTAGATCAACAAACAGATAATATAATTTCGGTTTTGATTTAATACGGACGCATGTTTAAAACTAAAGAAATCGTCTGCAACCGAATTGCATCAAGCGAAATCGATAGTTTTTAAGCAATACAAGCTATTTGTTTCGACAAAAAGTCTGTATTAATAAATTGTTTTCAAAAGCGCTTTCGCCTTAATAGTAAATCAATTATTAAATAAGGCATTCATAAAACGAAAATGGTTTTTAGCCAACATGCACGGATAATCTTTGCGGCTCAACAACCAAATTCATATTTATGAAAACAACTTTCACAAAAGTAGCTGCTCTTGCCCTAATCGCAATGACAGCTGGAAATGAGGTTTCTGCGCAATTAGCTTCGCAGCAAAACCTTGGTGCTTCATGCGGCTGCCCTCCGGTAGCTTCTCGTCCAACAGTTTCTATGTCGACTCTCGCCACTATTGGCGGTGCCAACGACGGAGACTTGACTGCAACTAACACGATTTTAACGTGCGACAAAACGTATTTGTTGGACAATAAAATCTATGTACCTGCCGGTAAAACATTAACCATTCAGCCGGGTACTGTTATCAAAGGTGTACCTACAGGTACTACATTGGCCGCTAACGCTATCTTAGTTATGCGCGATGGTAAAATCTTCGCAAGCGGTACAGAAAGCTGCCCTATCATTTTCACAGCAGAAGCCGACAATCTTGATGGTACATATCCTTTGACTACCAAAGCTCAGTGGGGTGGTATTGTGATTTTAGGTAAAGCTACCAATAACCTTACAACAGCAGCTAATTACAGCGCAACCGGGGCTAACGGTTTCTTCGGTACTGCTCAGATTGGTGGAGTTAACTCTCCAGCAGGTGGTGATGGTGTTGGTTTCATCGAAGGTTTCACTGCTGCTGATGCCCGTAACTTATACGGTATGCCTCCCGGTCAGGCCGACGATAACGATAACTCTGGTATTCTTCGTTATGTATGTATTCGTCACGCAGGAGCTTCTGTAGGTGCAAACAACGAGTTGAATGGTCTTACCTTAGGTTCGGTAGGTCGCGGAACAACTATCGAATACATTGAAGTAGTATCGAACGATGACGATGGTATTGAGCCTTTCGGTGGCACTGTAAATATGAAATACTTGACATTGATGTTCAACAACGACGATAACTTTGACTACGATTTAGGTTACACGGGTAAAGTTCAATTCATGCTTTCTGTTAAGCTTGATGCTGCAACTTTCAGCGGTGGAGATAGCGGTATCGAAGCAGATGGTGATGACAACAAAGCAAACCCTACTTTGCTTTCTAATGCAACTATCTACAACTCTACTTTCATCGGCAATGGTTCTAATGCTGTGCCAACTGGTGGTGGTTCTGGACCTTGGGCAATCAACGCAAAAGAAAAAGTTGAAGGTACTATCCGCAGCTCAATCTTTGCAAACTACCGTTCAGGCTTGAACTTAATCAAATCTTTGGGAACCAGAACCGGTACTCAAGAGTCTTACCACAACTGGCGTGGTCTTAACACCGCTGGTGCTGCCATTACTCCTACTTTAATTATTGAGTGTAATACATTCGTTGGTAACACTGCCTCATTAACTGTAGGTGGATCAACTGCTAACCTTGTTGCAGGTGATGATGCAAAATTCCTTGCCGACGGTAACGTTGTAGCAGCTTCTGTTGCTGGTTTAGATTTCAACTTTGCTGCTTCTGGAACAACAGTAACTGATCAGTACAATGCAGTTCCAAACCCATTATTGTCATCTACTTGTACTCCTCCATCTGATGGTTTCTTCATCCCAACCAATTACCGCGGTGCATTCAAGCCAGGTGAGAAATCTTGGATGAGCAACTGGTCTTACTCTGCCCTTTTGGATGCTACCAACGGTTTGGTTCCTTGTCCTACCGACATCACAGGTGATGGTATTACCAACACAGCCGACTTCTTGGATCTTGTTGGTCAGTTTGGTCAGTCTTGCGATTAATTTTTAAACCAACATTAATTCTCAAATACAAATGAAAAAATTAGCTTTAGGACTGGGTCTGATGATTTCGGGCCTTGCGGTAAACGCACAAAACGGTCTTGAGAGCGTTATCGTAGAGAAATACTACGTATCGAACGCTACAGACGCAGCCGGTTCGGTGGGAACACTTCCTACCGGTTCGGTAACTTACCGCTTCTTTGTTGACATGTTACCGGGTTACAAATTTCAGGCAGCGTATGGTTCGCCTGTAGGTAGCCACGTGTTAACTTTCAGCACAACCACTACGTTCTTCAACAACGAAGACCGTGGTGCTGTAACTCCAACCTGGACAAAGACTCAAGCACGCAGCAACTCTGTAATGTTAGACTCTTACCTTTCTGCAGGAGCAGGTTGTGCTGGTAACTTTGGTATCTTAAAGTCTGAAGATGATGGTGTTGCTACAGTAGTAAACAACTCGGTTCCTCCAATGCTTCAGAATGCTGATCCATCTGCCGGTATTCCGTTAACAACGCAGGATGGTTATATTTTAGGATCGCCTTCGTCGGTTACAACCGTTGGTCAGACTGATGCTCAGGCAGCTGCTTCACTTGATGCTACCAGCCAGGCTGGAAACAGCTTTGTACTTACCGATGGTGCTTGGTCATCGTTGGCAGGGGCGCAAGGCCCAACTGCTTCAAACCGTGTATTGATTGCACAGATTACTACAGATGGTATCCTTACGTATGCGTTGAACATCCAGATTGGTACTCCAACCGGTGGTGTTGAGCGTTATGTACACACAGGTGCTACAGGTGCTGAAATCGAAATTCCTTCATTATCAGGAACGTTAGGTGCTCCAAACACATTGCCTACTGTATCCATTACTTCGCCTGCTGATGGTACCGGTTTCATCACTGGATCTACCATTAACATCGACGCTACTGCTGCTGATGCCGATGGTTCAGTTGCTTCTGTGGCATTCTTCAGAAATGGCACATTGATTTCGACCGATAACTCGGCTCCTTACACGGCTTCTTACACCGGAACAACAGGTACTGACGTATTAACAGCCGTTGCTACGGATGATCAGGGAGGTCAAACAACTTCCTCTGCCGTTACCATTAACATTGCAAGCAATCCTCCGCCAAGCTGTTCAATTACATCACCTGCAGCCGGAGCTTCGTTCATTACAGGCGATGCAGTAAACATTGCTGCCAATGCTTCTGATAATGGTTCAGTAACTCAAGTTGAATTCTTCGTAGATGGTGTATTGTTATCAACCGACAATACTTCGCCTTACACGGCAGTGTACACTGCTGCTTTGGGTAACCACTCATTAACTGCGCGTGCAACGGATGATGCCGGTTTGCAAACTACTTCTGCTGCTGTTGCCATTACAGTTGTAAACAACGTTCCTCCAACATCAAGTTTAACTTCACCTACTGCCGGTTCATTGTTTACTGCTCCTGCAGTGGTAACCATTTCTGCTAACGCCAGCGATCCTGATGGAACTGTAACTCAAGTGGAGTTCTTGGTAAACGGTGTTGTTGTAAACACAGACAATACAGCTCCTTACACATACGACTGGACCAGCGTAATTGGTACTGCTTCTATCGTTGCCCGTGCAACCGATAACCGTGGTGCTTTTACAAACTCTGCTGCGGTTGTATTGAACATTGCCGATCCTAACGCACTTCCTTATGCTGTGGGTTCACTTACAGAAATCTGTAACGAAACTTCATTCTGCTTACCTATCAATGTAGTTGATGCAGTTTCTAACGTAATTGGTTACGACATCGTATTGGATTTCGATGCTACGCTTGTTACTCCAACGGGTGTGGTTACTGTAGCTCCTGATGTAATTAACCCTGCATTTACTGAAGTAAGCAACAGCATCGACTTAGTAAACGGTAAAATGAACATTTCTGTGTATTTTAACGGTACTGCTCCGGCTAACACTCGTTTCACAGGTGATGGCGAGTTGTTGTGCGTTGAGTTTAACAAAACTGGCGCATTCGCACCTGCTACAACTGCTAATTTCTCCCTTGATTTAATTCAGGAATCATACTTCACAGGAGTTGAAGCCAAATTGTCTGACGATGGTACTTACACTTCTTTCCGCGATTCATTATACCCGGGTAAATTGAAGCTTTGGACAGACAACAGCCCAATCGTATACAACGTGGCCGATCCTAACCAATTCTTGTTAACTTCAATCGTTGGTACCGACAATTCATGTGCGAATCCATCTGTAAACTCAGTTACTCCTGATCTTTCTGGTAACTTCTTACACAACGCAAACGATGGTTTGAACATCAGCTTCAGCAAAGACATCCTTGGAACTACCGACGTTCAGGCGGTAATCAACGGATTTGACGCCTTGCAGGCACGTCGTGTATTGGTAAATGATATTTCTTTCTCTCCAACAATTTATCAAATCCTTGCTATGGATGTGAACTTGGATGGTAAAGTATCTGCCGGCGACGTTTCGCAGATTAACCAGCGTGCGGTATTGATCATTCCTGAATTTAAGCAAGCTTGGAACCACGATATCAATGGGGTATCGAACGGTACGCCTTCAAAAGACTGGGAATTTATCGATTCAGTTACCGTTTCAACTAATGCTGCATTTGCAATTTCTGCAACATATCCTAATGATGACGCTGTTGGTTACTCTAAAAACCGCGTTCCACAGCTTGCATTCTGTTTGCCAATTCGTGTTACCAACTTCGGAACTTGTCCTGACTATGTTCGCGAAACATACGTAGGTATTTTAGTTGGTGATGTTAACGGTAACGTGGCTACTGCAAGCCCAAGCAGCCAGTTCAAGTCTGAAACTTCAAAAGTTATCTTCGATTTAAACCGTGCAACAGTTAATGGTAATGTTGTTGAAATTCCTGTAAAAGCTGTTTCTGTTGATGCAGTTAATTCATTGGACTTCTCTTTCGGCTTCAACGAAAACAACATGACCTTCGTATCGGCTAATTCTTCAGTTGAAGGATTGGATGCATTGAGCCATTTCAACACCGACGATCGTAAAGTTCGTTTCACTTCGTATTCATTGAATGCATTCGAAGCAGGTGTTGCACACGCAAAAGTTGCGTTCACATTCAACTCAGCAGTTAGTGTTGCCGATTTCAACAATGCATTTGCTTACTTGAATGGCGAGCAAGCTGAAGTTGAGTTTGTTGGCGATATCGCTACAGGCATCAGCGCTTACGATTACAACGAAGTAGTATCGGTATTCCCGAATCCTGCTAAAGATTTCGTACGTGTATTGGTACCTGAAACAGCTAACGTTCAGTTGATGGATGCTGCAGGCCGTGCTATCGGAACCAGCTACAAAGCCATCGGCGGTCAGTCATTGGTAATCTCTACCAGCGATCTTTCTTCAGGTGTATATTTCGTAAGCGTAAGCAACGAAGTATATTCAGTGATGAAGAAAATTGTTGTTACGAAATAATTCAAACACCCAACATGGAGCAGGGTGTAAAATCCCTGCTTCTTTTAATCGTTATTAATTATCTATATTATACAAAGCCGCAGACATACTGCGGCTTTTTTGTTTTTATTAAATTGACTATCAAAGAATTAAATAACATTTGCTTAACACAAGTCGATACGTTAATTCACGTAAGCATGGTTAATTCACGTTAGATAATTTCTTCATAATTGTCTGTTTTGCACGAGGCCCGGATTCGTTCGGGCCTTATTTTTTTTAACATTTAATTAACCCAATTCGACAGAATTCCTGAAGTGTGAAATCTATTTTTACCACAGGCGATTCCGCTTCCAAACCATAGCATTTTCAAGCCTGTTCACTATGAAACACGCGTACACCAAATTAATGCGCAGTATTTTTTCGGCATTTATAGCTTTACTTTTTCTTAACACTGGTTTCGCTGCCACATCCAATCCCACGTTTGTAAATACCATAGACCTGGGCGATACCATTTTTATTGATGTTGAAAATGCCATTGTAGGGGCGGGCTATATTGACTATCCGGTGTACATTAATTCAGATGATCCCATTCAGTCTATGGATTTTCAGTTTTTTTTCAATACGGCTGAATTTACATACGATACAGCATTTAATAATGCGTCATTAAGCTCTTTGTTGGTTAATGTCTCGCCTGAGTTTAATCAAGGCGGTGCCTTAGAATTACGTCTAACATCGTTTACTTTTCCTGGTTTATATCCCAATCAAACCACTTTGGTTACCCTACGTTTTACAACAAGTTCGGTGAATCCATGCAATTTAAATATTGTAACCAACCAAAATTCGGTAATTCAGTTGGGCGATAATGCGTTTAATGCCGGACCCTGGTCGTTTGTTGTTCTGGGCTGCGCCAATCCGCCAGCCTTTGCGGGAATTGACCAACAAATATGTGGTAGCGAAACAACCTTAACCGGAAACCAGCCGCTTCAGGGTACAGGAACCTGGTCGGTGGTGTCGGGCACAGGTGTCTTTCAAGATCCCAATGGAACCTCAACACTCGTTACAGGACTTTCGCCCGGTTTTAATTCATTTAGCTATACGCTTAACAACAATCCCGGCGATCCGGAGAACAGCGATACGGTGCTAGTTTTTAGCTACGAAAATCCTTCTATTGCCTCAGCCGGGCAGAATCAAATAGTTTGCGATGCCTTTGCCGGACTCAACGCCGAAACTCCAACAATTGGAACAGGAACATGGTCGGCGCCGGGTACTTCACTAGGCTTCGCCGATGAAACAGCCATTCAAACTTTGGTTTCTGATCTTATTCAGGGCGAGAATCAAGTTATATGGACTGTTAACAATGGAGTTTGTCCTCCAAGTATAGACACGCTCATCATTCTGCGAACCGATACGGTTTATGCCGGACCGGATCAGATATTGTGCGAATCTTCAGCCTTTCTGCAGGCTGCCCAGCCCATCTCGGGTACCGGTTTTTGGACGGTGCTAAGCGGTACGGGTACGTTCGAGGATGCCAACCAATCCAATACGGCTGTTTCAGATTTAAGCACGGGTGAAAACATCTTCCAATGGACGGCAACAGGGCTCGATTGTATCGATTCAACCGATATTGTTATAATCACCAGACTTAACCTGCCATCAGCCGCAGTTGCCGAAGCAGATTTTGCCACCTGTACTAACTCGACGCAGATTAGTGCCACTGCAACGGCAATTGGAACCGGTCAGTGGTCATCACCCGGAGCAGGCCTTACTTTCGCCGATAGTACATCCGCCCAAACCCAGGTAAGTGGTCTACAGCCCGGCATTAATGAACTTATTTGGACAGTTAGCAACGGCTCATGTCCATCAAACAGCGATACCCTTCTTGTAACCTTGAGCGACACCGTTTCGGCAGGAATCGACCAAGTGGTTTGCGACAGCGCTGCCCTTCTGAACGCATCAAATCCAATTTCGGGTTCGGGTCTTTGGACGGTAATTAGCGGTTCGGGCGAATTTGCGGATGCTGCCTCGCCAACATCAACGGTAAGTGGATTGAGTGCAGGCGAAAACATTTTCCAGTGGACGGTGAGCGGATATAGCTGTCCTGATTCAACCGATATTGTAATCATCACCCGAATTAGTCTGCCATCAGCCGCAGTTGCCGAAGCAGATTTTACCACCTGTACCAACTCGACGCAGATTAGTGCCACTGCACCGGCAATTGGAACCGGTCAGTGGTCATCACCCGGAGCAGGCCTTACTTTCGCCGATAGTACATCCGCCCAAACCCAGGTAAGTGGCCTACAGCCCGGCATTAATGAGCTTATTTGGACAGTTAGCAACGGCTCATGTCCATCAAACAGCGATACCCTTCTTGTAACATTGAGCGACACCGTTTCGGCAGGAATCGACCAAGTGGTTTGCGACAGCTCAGCCACGCTAAATGCCTCCAATCCAATTTCGGGTTCGGGCCTTTGGACGGTGATTAGCGGTTCGGGCGAATTTGCGGATGCTGCCTCGCCAACATCAACAGTAAGCGGATTGAGTCCGGGCGAAAACATTTTCCAGTGGACGGTGAGCGGAATTAACTGCCCTGATTCAAGCGACCAGGTTTCAATAATTGTATCGTGTAGTTTTAACGTATTTGCGGGCGACGACACCGAATTGTGCGAAACGTTTTACACCTTACAAGGCTCTGCATTGCCTGAAGGAGGTACTGGTATTTGGACTGTTTTAGCGGGTGGCGGCAACTTTGCGGATGCAAGTTCTCCAATTTCAGGCGTTTCGGAAATGCCAATCGGCACAAATACTTTTATATGGACGGTTACCCTCTTGGGCACCAGCATTTCAGACACCGTGAATATTGTGGTGAGCCAGCCACCAACTGTTGCCTTGGCCGGCGATGATCAATCTGTCTGCAGCAATAAAGCAACTTTATCGGCCAATACACCCTTGGTTGGGCAAGGCGTCTGGACAACGCTCTCCGGCAACGGAACCTTTGTGGATGCAAGCGACCCTGCAACAACATTCGTAGCATCCGAATTTGGAACAGATACCTTGATATGGACTATCTCTACCGGAGTTTGTCGCTCATCGGATACGGTATTGGTAACCACGACAGAACCTCCATTTATAAATTTACCCGGCGATACGACAATTTGCGAAAATCAGCAACCGCTCGTGTTGTCTATCAATTTTAGTCAGGGAGCACAATTGCAATGGAACGTGCTTTCGGGCGCGGCACTCATCACAGGCGACCAAACCACCGCACCAAAACTATCGAGCCTACCTCGTGGTGTAACACAAATTGAGGTGATTGCCATAAACGGCGATTGCGAAGACAGGGATACCATTAACATTACGGTGAACAGTGCCGATTCGCCCGAATGCCGCAACACCGAAATTATTGTACCGAGCGGGTACTCGCCGAATGGCGATGGAACGGCAGATTTCTTCGTTATCGAAAACTTGAATGGGCGCAATGCACAATTGCAGGTGTTTAACCGTTGGGGACAGAAAGTGTATGAGGCCGATTCGTATCAGAACGATTGGAACGGAATTGCAAACAAAGGCATTGTATTGTTCGGCGAGCAACTGCCCGAAGGAACTTATTATTACTTCCTCAACATCGAAGGCGAAACAGAAACACGTAAAGACTTTATCACGTTATGGCGTTAATCAATACCATTAAAAAAAGCACCCTGGCTTTGGGTGTTTTTCTTGCGGCAAACCTTTACGGACAGCAGGATCCGCTCAGCACATTGTACTACTACAACACGATGTTGGTTAATCCGGCTTACACCGGTTCGCTCGACTATATGCAGGCTACCGCCGGTTTCAGGAGCCAATGGCTTTCGATTCCGGGTTCGCCCAAAACTGCAACGGTTACCATGCATGGCCCGCTTATTAACGAGGAAATGGGGCTGGGTCTTACATTTTCGAACGACCAGCTTGGTGTGATGCAATCAAACTTCATTCAGGCTACATATGCCTATCGTCTGAAGTTCGAAAAATCGACATTGGCTTTTGGACTTCAAACCGGCATTCGTAATTTTTCGGCTGCCTTGCAAGATGTTACATTAAATACAGGCATTCCGTACGATGCGGCTTTTTCGAATAACATTTCGGTTTGGAACCTGAATTTTGGAACCGGTGCGTTTTGGTACGGCGAAAAATGGTTTGCCGGCATTTCGCTTCCCCACTTAAGAAATCACCTGCTTGTGGACAAAGATTTTTCGGAATTGGTTGAATCGCGTTATCGCACACAATGGCATTTGCACGGTGGATACGTATTTGACGTCAACGAACAAATCAAACTCAAGCCGGTGGCGATGGTAAAATCGGTGAGTGGCGCACCCTTGCAACTCGACTTAGGCGCTACAGCGTATTGGAAAGAAATGCTAAGCTTTGGTATGGCATACCGTACTTCGGATGCGCTATCGTTCATGGCAGATTTCAGGCTGAGTAAAAACTTCCGTTTTGGGTATGCCTACGATCAAGTTCTCTCAGCATTGCGCGGAAATGCAGGCGGATCGCACGAATTGATGCTGCGCTACGACTTTACGGTAAAAGGCGGCGATATTGTTTTCCGTCCTTTTTAAATCGTCCGATTTTACGCTTGTTTACCGAATTTTCTTCGGGCTTCAACAATTTTAACGGGCAAACGTTGAAAGACGATTGCAAATTGATGCTTTTCTGTAGTTGAAATTGCATATTTTCGCGCCATAATTTTTAACATGACTTCTGTCGTTTTCCTCCTTCTTGCTACTCTTACGCTTGCATCGGCATTGATGGTGGTCTTCTCCAAAAGCCCCATTTACAGCGTTTTGTGGCTGGTAATCTGTTTCTTTTCCATCACCGGCCATTACATTTTACTCGATGCTCATTTCTTAGCTATTGTGAATCTGATCGTCTATGCCGGAGCCATCATGGTGCTCTTTCTCTTTGTTATCATGTTGCTCAACCTCAACAAAGAAACCGAACCGCATAAACCTTTCCTTTGGAAACTGGCTGCTGTTATTTCGGGATGTTTGCTCATGTTGGTGCTTGCGGCTTCGCTCAAAGATTATAGCATGCGTCCGGTGCTAAGCGTAACCGATGATTTCGGAACGGCAAAAGCAGTCGGCACCATATTATTCAAGGATTTTCTCCTGCCGTTTGAAGTTGCATCCATCCTGTTCATCTCGGCCATGGTGGGAGCAGTTATTCTGGGTAAAAAACACGTAAACGATTAGCATGGAAGCGTTTGAAAACCTGCTCGGTCCCTTGAGCATCAACCATTACCTCTTCCTGAGCACCATTTTGTTTTCGATTGGTGTGATGGGCGTGTTGCTTCGTCGAAATTTCATCGTCATCTTCATGTCCATCGAATTGATGCTCAACTCTGTGAACATGCTGTTGGCAGCGTTTTCGCGTTTCAACGGAAATCAAGACGGACAAGTCTTTGTGTTCTTCATCATGGTCGTTGCCGCGGCCGAAGTAGCGGTTGGATTAGCGATTTTGGTGATGATTTACCGAAACATCCGATCGACCGACATCAACGCATTGAAAAATCTTAAATGGTAAGCTGATATGGAACACTTTGCCTGGCTTATTCCTGTTTTACCGCTGCTTGGCTTCCTGCTTAGTATTTTCGGAGGAAAGTTGATTCCCCGGGGTGTACTCGGCAGCATCGCTTCGGGTCTTATACTGATTCCATTCCTGATTACCGTATCGATTTTTACCCAGTTTATAGGTTCTGCCGATATGGCGCCCATTCGCATTTTATTGCTCGAATGGATGCACATTGGCAGTTTGTCGATTAACTATTCCTTCCAACTCGACCAGCTTTCGTTGATGATGATGTTGGTGATAACCGGTGTGGGATTTCTCATTCACGTTTATTCGGTTGGTTACATGCACGACGACGAGAATTTCCATAAGTTCTTTGCGTACCTCAACCTTTTCGTATTCTTCATGCTCATCCTTGTGATGGGCAGCAATTACCTGATGCTCTTTATTGGCTGGGAAGGCGTGGGCTTGTGCTCGTACCTGCTTATTGGCTTCTGGCATAAAAACCAGGAGTATAACAAGGCCGCCAACAAAGCCTTTATCATGAACCGTATCGGCGATTTGGGCTTGTTGCTCGGGATTTTCCTTTTGTACTTGCGCTTTTCGACACTCGAGTACAACCGCATCGAATTTCAGGCGCTCGAAATTGACATGAACGATCCGTTGGTGCGCAATGCTACCATATTGCTGTTCATCGGTGCAATTGGTAAATCGGCGCAATTGCCGCTCTTTACCTGGCTGCCCGATGCGATGGCCGGTCCTACGCCGGTTTCGGCGCTCATCCACGCGGCAACGATGGTAACTGCCGGTATATACCTCATCATTCGCTCGAATGTTTTGTTCACACTGGCGCCGTTTACACAGGAAATCATTCTCATTGTAGGCTTACTAACAGCCATCTTCGCGGCTACGATTGGTTTAAAACAGAACGACATTAAGAAAGTCCTGGCGTATTCTACGGTGTCGCAGCTTGGCTACATGTTTTTCGCACTCGGATTAGGCGCTTACACGGCGGCTTATTTCCATTTGTTTACGCATGCCTTCTTCAAAGCTTTGTTGTTCCTCGGATCGGGCTCGGTTATTCACGCCATGGGCGGTGAACAGGATATTCGCAAGATGGGCGGACTTCGCAAACACATGCCCGTTACGCATCTCACCTTCGCCATTGGCACGCTGGCCATTGCCGGAATACCGCCGCTTGCCGGTTTCTTCTCCAAAGACCAGATTTTAGCGTCTGCTTACGCACACAATCCAATTTTTTGGGTATTGGGCTTAGGTGGAGCACTGCTTACGGCATTTTACATGTTCCGCCTGTATTTCCTTACTTTCCACGGATCGTTCCGCGGTACGCACGAGCAGGAGCATCATCTGCACGAATCACCGAAAACCATGACTGTACCGCTGATGATTCTCGCAGCCTGTTCTGTTGTAGCCGGTTTTGTGAACGTGCCCGAAGTGCTCGGTGGAAATCATTGGCTCGACCGCTTCTTCTCAGGGATTTTGGCAGGAAGCACCTTGATTCTCGAAGGCTCAAGTCACGCGCACCT
>Ga0169931_10002531_pt1 | contig 29776 bp, 31 predicted proteins | sample Kivu_15m_20L_FD_129675 | JGI IMG/M metagenome (GOLD analysis project Ga0169931, IMG submission 129675) | Freshwater microbial communities from Lake Kivu, Western Province, Rwanda to study Microbial Dark Matter (Phase II) - Kivu_15m_20L... | ecosystem: Environmental > Aquatic > Freshwater > Lake...
GCAAGTGAGGTTATGGCTGGCGCGATTAATTGGTTTTGCCAACGGTTATGTGCTTTTTATTTTTGCAATGATGCTATTTGTTGTGTGGGTATTGCTTAAAAGACTAATGGCTGTGATGGCTTTTGAAATTGAAGTTTTGCAAAGTTTGATGGTACCAAAGATTCATCTGCGCAGATCCTTAAGACTTGTATTTGGTTTAAGTCAGCTTGCATCTGGATTGATTCTTAATGGGGTATTTTTACTTCTATACCGCTATTTAATTCCGCAGCTCAGTGCTGATTATATGACACTGATGGCATGGGTTGGACTTATGTTGTTCATCATATTTTGGGCTGGTAATCGTCAGATTGACCGAATGACAAATCAGTGCATTGCTCAAACGGATCACTCACAGGGCAAAGGTCGTGAGTAAGAGGGTATGGCCCGATTTGAGCCATACGCGCCGTTTCTATAATGCAGATTTGACAGTGCCAAAGGTGAGTGGGTAAATGGCTGTTTGTTGATCAGCTGCCATGCCCAGCCCCCTGGACGTTACAAGTGCAACTTGTCTTGTGTTACCAAAAAGACCAAAAGGATTGCCTTGAGTGTACAAAGGAAACTGTGTTGTTTTAGGTATAGCACTTCCAGGATTTGCAAGCGGGGGTAAATTACCTGTCGGGGCCAGATCAGCTGGGGTAATTGGTGTTGCCCAGGTAGTTACTTCATAGGGATTGGGAAAAAATCGATCTAAACCAAAAGCTGAGTCGTAAATGAAGCTCTTTAGAACAGATAGATCAGATATCGGAGATAGAAAATCAAGGGTTTCATCATCACCATTCTTGGCCGGAGATAATAACGGACCTGCTTTTTGATCAGAGCGGCTTAATGGGTTGTGAGCACTGGCTGCTGGTGATTTTGGATTTGTTTTTTGCTTTTTAGACATTTTATATTCCTAAAGTTAATTTTAGTTCATTATGAAACCGAGTTTGCAATAAATCAATAAATTTTATAAAAAGTTTATTTATTACATTTATTTATTAAATAAATATTATATTAATAATAGATTTTAAGGACTGCGTTAGCGATGTATTGCCTGGGTTTGCCATCGGGCTTTTATATGTGGAATTTGGGCTTAAATGGTTGTGAGATGCTGTAAGATTGGATATAATAGCGCCATGAAATTTATGGAGCTATTGTGAATAAGCAGCCTGTCTTTTTAGATTTGACGAAAATTCATTTACCAATTACAGCGTTGGTCTCAATTTTGCACCGAATTACTGGTATACTTCTTGTGGCATTGTTGCCAATTGGAGTGGCGATGCTTTATGGCGTATTTATTAGACCAGAGTTATTTCAAGAATGTGTGCTAATGTCAAAATATTTTCCGATGGCATTTGTCTGTTTTTATTTATATCATGTTGTGGCAGGTACGCGACATATCTTGTCTGAACTTCTGCATTGGCATGAACTAAAATGTGCGCGCCAAACTGCTTGGTTTGTTTTAGTGGGCTGGTCTTTGCTTTCTTTGCTATTTATCTTGAGGGTTTTATAATGGATTGTTGTCATCAAAAAGGGCTGACTGATTGGCATCTTCAGCGTGGAACTACCGTTTTTATTTCATCCTATATAATACCTATGATCATTTATTGGCTTGTGTATCCGCAGGCGAGCTTGTCTGAATGGCAGCAGTTTTTAACCAGCTGGCCTATGTTGGTTGCTGCAATTGTGGGATTATTTGCCCTTGCTGTTCATGCTTATATTGGCATTTGGGTGGTTTTGACAGATTATCTCTCAGACCATTTGGCAGCGCAGTCATCCTGTAGATCCATGCTTGCTTTAAGGAAATTTTTGATAGGTTTGATGGGTATTTGGGTCTTTGGCTCTGTACTGGTCGCTTTGGCTATTATAGTGGGATGGGGAATATTGTGAATATTTTGAGAGAAAAGCAATTTGATGCGATTATTGTTGGTGGTGGTGGCGCCGGTCTTCGAGCTTCTTTGGAGCTTTCCTCTAGTGGTTATCATGTTGCAGTTGTCTCAAAGGTGTTTCCCACTCGATCACATACTGTGGCAGCCCAAGGTGGCATTAATGCCGCCCTTGGGAATGTAGAGGGAGAAGATGATTGGCGCTGGCATATGTATGATACCACGCTGGGTAGTGATTTTTTAGGTGACCAGGATGCCATTGAATACATGTGTAAACATGCCCCAGATACGGTCTTAGAACTTGAAAAAATGGGCATGCCATTTAGTCGTGATGAAAATGGGAAAATATATCAACGTGCCTTTGGTGGTCAGACCCGCCATTATGGAAAAGAATTTTCAGTGCATCGAACCTGCGCGGCCTCTGACCGTACAGGTCATGCAATGCTCCATACTTTGTATCAACAAAATATTCGTGCCAAAACACAGTTTTTGACTGAATGGTATGCGATTGATTTGGTAAAAAGTGAATCTGGCAAGGTATGTGGTGTTATTGCCATTGAGATGAAAACAGGTGACCTTTATTTTTTAAATGCCAAGGTGACTGTTTTGGCAACTGGAGGTGCGGGTAAGATCTTTAAATCAACCACCAATGCCTATACCTGCACGGGTGATGGCCTGGGTATGGTATATCGTGCAGGGCTACCTTTGCAGGACATGGAAATGTGGCAGTTTCATCCAACTGGGATTGCCAATGTCGGTGTTTTAATTTCTGAGGGTGCTCGTGGTGAGGGTGGCTATTTGACAAATAGTGAAGGTGAGCGCTTTATGCAACGTTATGCGCCTCAATATAAAGATCTTGCGTGTCGAGATGTGGTTTCTCGTTGCTCTGCTATTGAGATTCGTGAGGGACGTGGCTGTGGTCCAAATAAGGATTATGTGCTTTTGAATATCAGTCACTTAGGTGAGGAGATTATTCTCAAGCGCCTTCCTGGGATTACTGATCTTGCAAGAACATTTGCTGGGGTGGATCCATTAAAGGAGCCGATTCCAGTTGTGCCAACATGTCATTACATGATGGGAGGAATACCGACCAACCCGCAGGCTCAAGTGATTGATGTGCAAAAAGGGAAGGATCAGGTTGTGCCTGGGCTTTACGCTGCCGGTGAATGTGCTTCCGTGTCAGTGCACGGCGCAAATCGGTTGGGTGCAAATTCCTTATTGGATATCGTGGTGTTTGGACGTGCGGCAGGTAAGCATATTAAGGGTCTTCTTGACAATGGCTATGAGCAAGAGACTGTTGATCAAGGTGCTTTAAATCGTTCAATGAGTCGTTATCAACGTTGGATGGACAACAAGGCTGGTCCAAGTTATTCAGAGCTAAGGCTGCGTCTGCAAAACTTAATGCAAAAAGACTTTGGCGTTTTTCGCACAAAAGAGGCCATGCAGGAAGGGCTTGATGGCTTGATTGCAATTCGCCATGAGATGCAAAACGCGACCATCTCGGATCATTCTAAGGCGTTTAATACAGCATTAATTGAGGCCCTTGAACTGGATAACATGATCGAAGTGGCATATGCCACGGCCCTGGGTGCTCTTCATCGTGAAGAGAGTCGAGGTGCGCATTCAAGAATTGATTTCCCAAATCGTGATGACAAACATTGGCATGCACATCTGATTACTTATACCGATGGGCGAGTGGCTAAACGTGCTGTTAATATGAAGCCTCATGAAATGGATCCAATAAAATTGAAAGAGCGAGACAAATAAGATGCAAGTCACCATTTATCGTTACAATCCTGATTTTGATCAGAAGCCAACTTATAAAATGTATGATGTGGATACCTCCAAGGTTCATGGCATCATGCTTTTGGATGTTCTTGAGTATATTAAGGCAAATTTAGATGACTCATTGGCATTTCGACGCTCATGTGGTGGGGGAGTTTGTGGGTCAGATGGGATAAATATCAACGGTAAGAACTCACTGGCATGCATTACCCCTTTTAAAGAGCTGCCTGAAAAAGTCACTTTGCGCCCATTGCCGGGTATGCCGATTATTCGTGACTTGATTGTTAATCTTGATCAATTTTACACCCAGTACAATTCGGTCAAGCCCTACCTTCAAACTCATAGCAATCCTGAAAAAGAACACATTCAGTCCATTGAACAAAGAGATAAATTGGATGGTTTATATGAGTGTATTTTGTGTGCTTGTTGTTCATCTTCTTGCCCTTCCTTTTGGTGGAATCCGGATAAGTTTGTAGGACCAGCTGGTTTATTGGCTGCTGCACGATTTATATTAGATTCAAGAGATGAAGAGAAAGAGAGTCGTTTGAAAGATCTGGATGACCTGTACAGACTTTATCGCTGTCGATCCATTATGAACTGTACCACGGTTTGTCCTAAGGGGTTGAATCCCAATGCAGCAATTTCAAAGATTCGTGATGAAATGATTAAGTCAAAAACAACCTGCACTGAGCCACATCATGAACATGACTAACAAATATGCTCAATTTTTAAAGGACGCTCCTTTAGCGGGTCAAAATCAATCCTATCTTGAGCAGATGTATCTGGATTATTTGCAGGATCCTGCAAGTGTTGATAATCAGTGGCAATCTTTTTTTAAACACAATGGCCATGTTCAAGAAAGAATTGAGCAAATGCATCCTGTGATTAAAGCACGTCTTATGCAGCTTAATTACCAAGCTGTTGTGCCTGGGTCTGATCAAAATTCACTAACTGATTTTTATAGAAGGTATGGGCATGTTTTGGCGGGTAATGACTATTATGCAAAGCAAGTAACGCCATCTTGGTCAGAGTTATGTGCTGGTTTTCCTGGTTTTCAAGATAATCCTGATCTTTCAAAAAAGTATTGCCAAAAAATAGGCTATGAATTCATGCATATTGAAGAGCCAAACATCAGGGAGTGGTGGCAACATCAAATTGAATCTTTGGCTGGATTACCTGAGCACCAACAATTAGTTGATGCGCTGGAGCAAGTGAATAAAGCTCATGAGCTAGAGCGGTTTTTGGGCATTCAATTTGTGGGTCAAAAGCGTTTCTCGCTTGAAGGTGCTGAAGCGTTGATTCCAACTTTAAACTTTGTGATTGAAACACTTGCTGTGGGTGGTATTTCCGATCAGGTCATTGGAATGGCACACCGTGGCCGCCTTAATGTACTGGTTAATGTGTTGGGGTTGTCAGTTCAGCGATTGGTGGATGAATTTAAAGGTGCCAATAAAATGTCCAAAACCACAGGTGATGTGAAATATCACCTTGGGCATTCCATTGATCGAACCATGCATGGAAAGAAGGTGCATATTTCATTAAATTACAACCCCTCACATCTTGAGGCTGTTAACGGTGTTGTCTGCGGCAATGTTAGAGCTAGAAATGATCGTTTTGAGATGGAGCCCTCCATTCAAAAAACCAAGGCTGCAGGGATTCTTATACATGGGGATGCATCGTTGGCTGGACAAGGATCCGTGATTGAGGTCTTGAACATGTCAAGAGTTGATGCTTATCAGATAGAGGGCACTGTGCATATTGTGGTTAATAATCAAATTGGGTTTACTACCACACCTGCTCAAGATCGCTCCAGTCGATATTGTACCGACGTGGCCAAGAGTATTGCTGCGCCTGTGATTCATGTTGATGCTGACGATGTTGGATCCTGTATACGCGCAGCTATCTTGGCAGCAGAGTTTAAATTGCGCTTTAAGCGGGATGTCTTTATTGATCTTCAAGGGTATCGCAAGCACGGTCATAATGAAGCCGATGAGCCAAGAGCAACACAGCCGATGATGTACCTGGGACTGAAAGATCATCCTGGTGTGGCAAAATTGTTTGCAGATCAGCTGATCCGAGACAACGTTGTCAATCCATTGTTTGTGGAAAAAATGATCAATGATATTCGTGAAAAATTATCACAAGGACAGGTTTTGGTTAATTTTTCCTCTGAAGATCATTCACCCAGGCATCAAGATTGGCAGCTGATGAGCAATCATGCCAAGGATGAAAAGACCAGCATTACCAAAGAGGTATTGCAACTGATTGGGCCTCGAGTTTTTGATCAGGGTGACATTGAAATTCAAAAACAAGTGAAGCAAACCTTAAATGCCCGCTTGAAGATGCTTTTGGGACAGGAGGCAACGAACTGGGGGTTTGGAGAACTGATTGCTTATGCATCATTAATCGAAAGTGGGTTTAAAGTAAGGTTGGTTGGACAGGATGCTGAACGTGGTACATTTTCGCACAGACACGCTGTTCTGCATGATCAGGATACTGGTAGAGTATTTTGTCCTTTGCGTGAGAATTTCACAAAGCATGCTTTTCATGTTTACAATTCAACCCTTTCTGAGTATGGTGCTTTGGCTTACGAGTATGGCTATTCTGAAACAGACCCTAACACACTGGTGATTTGGGAGGCGCAGTTTGGTGATTTTGCCAACGGAGCTCAGGTGATTTTTGATCAGTTTATAAGTTCAGCTTGGCAAAAGTGGAAGCGCCTAAGTGGTCTTGTTGTATTCTTGCCCCATGGCTATGAGGGCCAAGGTCCTGAGCACTCATCAGCAAGGATTGAAAGAATGTTGCAACTTTGCGCACAAAATAATATGCAAGTGGCAGTGCCAACGACACCGGCGCAGATTTTTCATTTATTGCGCTTGCAAATGCTAAGATCAATGCGTGTGCCGATGATTGTTATGACGCCTAAAAGTCTGCTTAGAAATCCAATGGCAGTTTCCGAATTGGATGAATATACCCATGGGCATTTTCAGCGGGTTATTTCAAATAAAAATTCACCTGTAAAATCTGAGCGTGTGATTCTTTGCCAGGGTAAAATATACTATGAATTAAAGAAAATGCATGATGAGGCAGCTTTAGATATACCGATTATCCGACTTGAGATGCTGTATCCGTTTGCGCATGATGAATTGGCTCAGGCACTGAAGATCATCGATACTCAAAAAATAATTTGGGTTCAAGAGGAGCCCTTTAATCAAGGTCCATGGCTTCAAATTCGTCATGAAATTGAAAAACATGTGCCAAAAGGGGCGACATTGAGTTATTGTGGGCGTGAGGCTCAGGCATCACCTGCTGTGGGTTATGCTCTAATGCATGCTGTCAAACAAGAGCAAATTGTAAAACAAGCACTGGGTTTAGAAAAGGAGTAGAAAATGGTAGAAATTAAGGTACCAGTTTTGCCAGAAAGTGTGTCTGATGCACAGGTTGCGCAGATCCATAAAAAAGTGGGTGATTATATTAACGAAGGAGAGGCGCTTTTTGAGCTTGAAACCGATAAGGTTATGCTTGAGGTTTTGGCCACTGCCAGTGGTGTCATTACTCAGTTAAATGTATCAGTATCTGATGTTGTTACTGCCAATGCAGTTTTGGCAAAAATGGAGCAAAGTGCTAAACCTTTGGTTAATACAGTCAAGGAAGAAACCAAGCAGGTGACTGAAAAACCTGCGATGGAAGCACATTCGCCATCAGTTCGCCAAGCTTTATTTGAGCATAATATTGATGCCAAGGACGTTGAGGGTACTGGTAAGAAAGGACGATTGACACGCATGGATGTTATTCATCAACCAGGCACTGGCCGAAAAGAAGAAAGGGTGCCAATGAGTCGGTTGCGTGCACGCATTGCTGAAAGGTTGGTGGAAGCACAACAAACAGCTGCCATGCTAACGACTTTTAATGATGTTGATATGACTGAAGTTATGGCGTTGCGCTCTAAATATAAAGACTTATTTGAAAAAACACATGATATCAAATTAGGCTTCATGTCCTTTTTTGTAAAAGCCGCAGTAAAGGCGCTGCAAAAATTCCCTGCAGTCAATGCTTCAATTGATGGTACGGATATCATTTATCATCATTATCAGGATATTGGGATCGCAGTATCCAGTGACCGCGGATTGGTTGTACCAATTCTTAAATCTTGCGAGCATATGTCAATGAGTGATATTGAGTCCAGTATTGTTGCTTATGCGCAAAAAGCGCAAAAGGGGGCATTGACTTTGGATGAGATTACAGGTGGAACTTTTACCATTAGCAATGGTGGAATTTTTGGATCGATGCTTTCAACCCCGATTATTAATCCACCTCAAAGTGCTATTTTGGGCATGCATCGCATTGAGAATCGCCCAGTGGTTTTGGATAATCAAATTGTCATTCGTCCCATGATGTATTTGGCATTATCCTATGATCATCGTATTATTGATGGCAAAGAGTCGGTGCAATTTTTATCTGCAATTAAGCAGTATCTTGAGGATCCTGCTCGCTTATTACTTGATATATAGGAGATCGATATGAATATGAATGTTCATGAGTACCAGGCCAAGCAATTATTTGCAAAAGAGGGTATTCCGGTGCCGCAAGGTAAAGTTTGTCGGTCTGTGGAAGAGGCATTAAACATTTATGCAGAACTGGGTTCTAAACAAGTCGTTGTGAAAGCTCAGGTTCATGCCGGTGGGCGAGGGAAAGCCGGTGGAGTCCGAGTGGTTGATAATAAAAATATGCTGACGGATTTTGTAAAACAAATGATTGGTAGTCAGCTTGTGACTTATCAAAATGCGCCGGAAGGTCAGCCCGTTCACCAAGTTTTGCTTGAAGAGCCCTGTCAAATATCCTCTGAGCTTTATCTGAGTGTGGTTCTAGATCGCTCATCACAAACAGTGATTTTTATGGCCTCCTCCGAGGGCGGTGTTGATATTGAGACCGTGGCTGAGAGTACACCGGAAAAAATATTTAAATTCAGTGTTGATCCTCTGGTTGGGGTCATGCCCTTTCAATGCCGTGAGATGGCATTTTTATTGGGATTAGAAGGTAAGCAAATCAAACAATTTACGCATATCGTTACCAAGCTATATAAGTTATTTACTGAAAAAGACTTAAGTATGATTGAGGTTAATCCTTTGGTGATTGATGCTTCTGGCGATTTAGTATGCCTGGATGGTAAAATTAATATCGATAATAATGCAATGTATAGACAGCCACAAATCAGAGAATATCATGATCCAAGTCAGGAAAATGAACTTGAAAATCGTGCTCGCTCCTTTGATCTTAGTTATATTGCTTTAAATGGAAATATCGGCTGTATGGTCAATGGAGCTGGACTTGCAATGGCTACTATGGATCTGATTAAATTATCCGGTGGTGAGCCGTCTAATTTTTTAGATGTTGGTGGCTCAGCAACTAAAGAGCGGGTAACTGAAGCGTTTAAAATTATCTTAGCAGATCCAAATGTAAAAGCCATTTTGGTCAATATCTTTGGGGGAATTGTTCGCTGTGATTTAATCGCAGATGGGATCATCAGTGCTGTGGCTGAAGTAGCTACAGATTTGCCTGTGGTGGTGCGTCTTGAAGGTCATAATGCTGAATTGGGCAATCAACGTCTGGCATCTAGTGGGTTGAATATTTTAGCCTGTGATAGTTTCACAAAAGCTGCTCAAATGGCAGTTAAAGCCAGTAAAGGAGTTTAAAGATGAGCATTTTGATTAATAAAAATACCAAAGTTATTTGCCAGGGTTTTACTGGCGCGCAAGGCACTTTACATTGTCGCCAAGGTATTGAGTATGGCACTCAGATTATGGGGGGTGTTACCCCTGGAAAGGGTGGTACGATGCATTTGGATCGACCTGTATTTGATACAGTTAAGCAGGCCGTTAAATCGACTGGGGCTGATACAAGTATCATATTTGTCCCAGCTCCATTTTGTAAAGATTCTATTTTGGAGGCTGTTGATGCAGGTATTAAGTTAATTATCACCATCACAGAAGGAATTCCAGTCATAGATATGTTGATGGTTAAGCAGGTTTTGGATCATCATGGCGTCAAAATGGTGGGTCCAAACTGCCCTGGGGTGATAACCCCGGGGGAATGCAAGCTTGGAATTATGCCAGGGTATATACATCTGCCTGGGCAGGTTGGCATTGTGTCTCGCTCAGGCACCTTGACCTATGAAGCGGTTAATCAAACCACTGCACTGGGCTTGGGGCAGAGCACATGTGTTGGTATTGGTGGTGATCCAATTCCAGGCATGAGCTTTATTGATGTCTTACAGATGTTTGAAAATGATGATCAAACCAAAGCCATCGTGTTGGTAGGGGAGATTGGTGGCAGTGCAGAAGAGGAGGCGGCTGAGTATATCAAGTCACATGTTCGAAAACCCGTTGTTTCTTATATTGCGGGTGTAACAGCTCCCCCTGGAAAGCGGATGGGTCATGCAGGCGCCATTATTTCAGGAGGAAAGGGAACTGCTGGAGAGAAATTTAAGGCGCTAGAGAGAGCTGGGGTGCAAACAGTACGTTCCCCAGCTGAAATTGGTATAGCTGTGAAAAAATGCCTGTCACGATAGGGGTTCATAATGATCCCGGTTCTTATTGATTGTCATTTAAAGAGCTTGACAACATTGTTCTACAGTGTAAAATAGCAGATAAGATTCCTGCAGGATGCATTTAAAAAAACTGGACTGGCGTCTTAAACATACTTAATTAGGAGAGAAACATGAGTAATATATATACACCAAGTTTAGACGATGCTACTAGTGCTAAGCTAAGCGACTTTAGAAGATTGGGTTCAACATATACCTTGAAAGCTATCGCCACTGCTGCTGGTGCATTTGCATTTTTTACTTTGGGGCCGGTTTTACCAGGTCTAATCGCCGCAGGCGTGACAGCTTTTTCATTTTCAAAACTTGCAAATGCTCATTACAACGCATATGATTCATTATCGCTCAATGAAGATTTAGTTTCATTTTCTTTTGGGGAAGAGGAATCTAAAAATGCAATTGTACATAAGATAGAATCTGCTATAAATTTCTTGCAACTGGCTACTTATAAGGCATTGTGGGAAGCTATGAGAAATGGTGTTATTGCTCAAAAAACGAATGAAAGTAAATTTTATGAACTTGGTGTATTAGATCATGATTCAGAAAAAATGATGTCTAAAGAGATGCTGGGCTATGACCTATTGGGTGCTGCAATCTCCATCCTGCTTTTTGTTTTTGTTCCAGCCGTTGGAGCTGGCTCAATAATGGCTAAGCTTGCTGCAGCAACACTTCCAGTGCTTTTGACTGGACGTTTGGCTGATTATGCTAAGAGTAGAGTCAGTGAGTCAATCAATGTTCCTGAAGAACAAAAGCAAGGATATGGACAAACTACCAATCCAAGCTCTGATTTTCCTCCTCCTCCTGCTGCTATTAATCAGCCTAAACAGACTGTAAAATCTGCTTCTGAAAGCGTTAATGATTCAGAAAAAGAAGTAGAGAATACAGATCCAAACCAAGTTAAAAATCAAGGTGCAGGTGCAGTTGCAGTTGCAGGTCAATAATTTAATTCCAACGAATATTTGGTTAATGTTTTTTATCAATAAAAAAACCTGAACCAAAAGAGAGGGCCTTAGGCCCTCTTTTTTTATTCCTGGTTCAGTAATACAATTATTTTTAATACTGCTTTTATTGATTCTCCAGTCGCTGGAGCTAAGTCAGGCATAGCTGGTTTGCTTTTAGTTTTTTTACCAGCTGCTTGGATACTATTGTCCTTGGGCGGATAGTCGCTGATAAATTTTTTGAACACATTCTTGATCATGCTGAAAGAGTCAGGACCTTGGCTAACATTTGAATGCTTGCACGAAATTTGAGTTAAATAATCCTCAATACGTATCGAGTAAAAAAATGAACTGAAACCAAAAATCACTCTTCCAGCCTGTTATACCAGTAGGGCTTTGATTCTCATCGTTTGCCTTTATGTTTGTCTTGCTATATTCAATGAAATGTTTTGGCTTTGAGCTTTGATATTTTATGCTGATTTTAGAGAAAAAAATTATCGTGGCTGAAATTGAATTTGTTAGCGGTTTTCCCTGGTTATTTAGGTTTTGTTTTTAATTTAATTTGGATTTTGTTTGGGAATTAAATTATATAACCCGATTGGTCTTTTATGTGATAGCTACAATTTTGCTTAATTTTCATGAGATCTGCCATTTTTTCAGTTTCTTGTGGCATTGGTAAGACCTCATTGATGCATTTAATCGATTCTTTGGACTTATCAAGCACAGAAGTAAATTAGATGGATATTCTCTTTATCTTTTTAATATCCATGGTATGATGGGCTTTGGATGAAGTTGATGATGAGATGAAACCTAAACATGTTTACCTAATTAAGAATTCTGTTGTTTTTTTGGTAATGGCATCATTACCACATACCGTTTTGTATTGGGTGCTTATGTCATCTGTGCAATTTGATCTTCTGAAATTGATTTTTGCCTGGTATAATTTACTGCCCTCGTTAACCTCTTTCCAAGATGGGCAGGTCAGCATCAGTGATTTTTTTGCCATAATGATGAATGATAATAGCTCTTCAAGGCCTGCATCTTATTTAAAAGAATTCTTGATCTCCACATTGATTTCATCAACTGTGATTTTTTTGTCCATCCCGTATTTTATCTCTGGCATATTGGTGACTTTCATGGCACTTTACGATTCCCGCATTTCGGATGATAGGCGAGAAATCCCAAAAAGTAGTAGTGGGATATTCCATCCAATAACTCCTTTTCGTAGAGAAGAATCTAATTCTACTTTTAACCCAGGTAATTTATACCAGGCACACCCCTAAACTGAGGTTTTATCATAAGGGTTTTTGTCTTGTCTTAAAATTAATTGCATCGGACATCCAAATGACTGTAGTGCCTTTGTGAATTGATTGCTCAAGTATTTTTTATAACTTCCAGGAAGATGGTCCACCTGCTTGCCTGTGATCTTGATTTTAAGCGGCTTATATCCTACAGGGTGTGCAAATCGAAGTTTTACCGGCGTTTTTCTTGATGATAATGGTGGGGGGGTTTGAGTAACCGCATGATTGAGTATTTTTGTGAGATAGGTACTGTTTGGGGTTAGATTGAAGGCTTTAATGATTTCTAGGATGTTGCATTTGAGGACATTGAGCCCTAAACCTGTTTTGAATGCACTAAATATGATCGGGCAGGGCCACTGCTTGGTATAATTCTCTGTAAAAGTAAGCAGTGTTTTTTGCTGTAGTTTATCTAACAAATCCCATTTGTTTAAACAAATGATCATACCGCTCCCGCTATCCCAAGTGTGCTGCATCAGTTTAAGATCCTGGTCAGTCAGACCAGCAGTACTGTCAACCACAATAACTGTAACTGCAGACTTTCTAAGTGATCCCAGAGCCTGCCAGATCATTTGTTGCTCAAGCTTAATTTTAATCCGTGATTTTCGTCTTACTCCAGCGGTATCAATTAAATTAAGCCTTTTCCCGTCAATTTCCACAGGCATCTGGATGCTGTCTCGGGTTGTTCCGGCATGTTCAGAGACAATCACTCGGTTTTCACCAAGCAGTAAGTTGCAAAGTGTGCTCTTACCAGCATTGGGTCGCCCAAGAATACAAATGCTATCAACCTCTTCTTGAACATAAGGGGTTTGAGGATATTTATGAAGATATTGCTCAAGCCAATCAAATAAATGAGAAAAACCAGCCTTATTTTTACTTGAGATCAGAATGTAGTCCTCATTGATAGAAAAGAAATGAGCGCTTTCCTCTTGATAAGTCAGACGGTCTTGTTTGTTAACAAGTACAAGTGACTGGATATTAAATTGTTTAATTTTTTGCCATAGCATTCGGTCAAGCTCAGTAGGTCCTTGCTCTGCATCAACGATCAACCAAACTGCATCTGCCACTTCTAATGCGAGCTCGGTTTGTTCATTCATTAACGTTTGCAGATCATCATCAGTTTCATCTAAAAAACCAGCTGTATCAATGAACTCAAAAGAGCCATTGTCCAGGTGAAGAAATCCGCAGCGACGGTCTCTGGTGACTCCTGGTTGATCATCAACCAAAGCTCGCTGGTGCGTAAGTGCATTGAAAAGGGTTGATTTACCCACATTAGGGCGGCCTATGATGGCAATACGTGCGCAGTTCATGAAAACTCTTTTTGTAGACGATAGGTTAATTGATCTTTAATCCCTTTGCTAATAGGATCCATATTTTGTGTGTGAATTCTTCCATAAGCCTGCTTCCATATTAAAACAGCCTGCGCATCGTCATTGAGGGTCTTATAGGAATCCCCCAGGTATAAATCACGAAACAGTAAGAAGCTGGGCTCAGTGATGGATTTTAAGACACTGATGGCCTCATTGGGGGCCTTCATGTTAATGTAAATGATGGATAATCGAAGACGATATAGGTCACAAAATGGCTGGAAGCAAACAGTTAATAACTCTTTGTAGATTTTAACGGCATTTTGTGGGTTGCTCATGAGCTCATTTTTAGCAGCCGCAGCCATCACCAGCTGTGTGATTAGCGCAGTTTTATTCAAGGCCTTCATTTGCTCAAGGGTTGAATGATGATTAGAGTCTTTGGCTGAATTTTGTTTGACCCATTGTGACTGTAAGATTGACAACTGTGCATTATTATTTTTGACCGTTTGTTTTTGAAACTCCCAGCCACCGAGGACTGCAAACAAAAGGATTATCGAAATAATAATGAAATGTTTATATTGGCGATAAAATTCAATGACAGGCTCTTGCCAAGGGTTATGTTCACTCATAATTGCTCCTGTAAAAGTTGATTCAGTTCTTGGGGAGATGATGCGGATTTTTCATCTGAGTTGGACAGATTTTTCAATGTCAGCGTATCTTGGATCATGATCACATGATTCGCGCCTTGTTTAACCGCACGAGATAACCCTTTTTTGATGGAGGAAAATTGAAAGTCAATGCTAATCTGACCAGGATAACTGATGAATGATTGTATTTCAAATGCTTTTTGAACTTGATCCTCATGGCATAAAATAGTGCATTTTCGTACAGTTTGAGGAATGATATTCAGTGCCTGCATCATTAAAACAAGCCGCTCAATTCCAAATGAAAGACCTGTTGCTGGCCATGACTTACCACCCAGTAGAGCACTTAGCTGATCGTAACGACCGCCCCCACAAACAGCGCTTTGCGAGCCAAGTAAATCAGTTTGCCATTCAAAAACCAACCCTTCGTAATAGTCAAGGCCTCGAACCAGCTTCGTATTCCAGCTGAACGTGGTGTCAAGCGCTGTAAGCATTGATTTTATCTTGGCAATTTCTTCTTGCTCCTGAGTATTGTAAAAGTCATCGAGCCTGGGTGCATGATCAATCATGCCAATAACAGCTGGATCTTTGCTATCAAGTACTCGTAAAGGGTTATGCTCAAGGCGGATTTTAAGATCATCAGATAATCCATCCTTGTAGGGCTCAAAATAGGACTTGAGTGATTTTATGTATAAGTCCTTGGTGGATTGGCATGGCAGATAATTGATGTGCAGTTCACAGTGGGATAATAATGCCAAGGATTGGAGTGCCTTTTTTGCCACTTGGATCATTTCAATGTCGGCGTGAATAGAGGTGAATCCAAAACATTCAAGTCCAAATTGATGAAACTGTCGAAGTCTCCCTTTTTGAGGCCTCTCTCTGCGAAACATGGGTCCTGTATACCAGCATTTTGCAGTTTCTCTTCCAATGATGCCCTGATTGATCATGGCGCGAACACAGCTGGCAGTCCCTTCAGGGCGAAGAGCAATGTGTTCACCGTTTTGGTCATCAAAGTGATACATTTCCTTGCCAACAATGTCGGTATGTTCACCCACTGATCGTTTAAAAAGCTCAATATTCTCAAGAATAGGCAGGCGAACTTCACAGAAACCATGCTGTGATGCGGAGTGTTTTAGGATTTGTTCGATATGCGAAAAAAGGGGTGAATCCTCAATGATGTCTTTAAAGCCACGCAGTGGTTTCATATTCAGCCTTATCGTTTACGTTCAATATACCTAAAACAGTGATTTTAAATCGTTTATCAGCTATCATAAGTTCTAATTTAGATTGAATCAACCATTCCTGCCATTTTAATGCTGAATCTTTTCAGTACTATCTTTTTTTATCTGAGTTTGGAATTGCAATGAAAAAGAAAAAGTTAAAATGAATCGAATATTCTATAGTCTTCCTCTTGGCGATAAGGATGGCGGGAGTAGAGTCAATGTAAATGCTGCAAAATATTTCGTGCATGCAGGGATTGAGAAAAGATAATTTTATATGAAAAAAAGACGCCCGAAGGCGTCTTTTTGCTACTTAGTTAGCCTTAGAAACTCATTGAAAGACCTACATAGTATTGATCCAATGATGGCTTTTCAGACTCAAGGTTAAATGTTGCTCCAGCAGCAGTTTGACCAAGGGCTGTTATTTCAAGACCAGCAGTGTTGCTTGTTAATGTTACAACGTGCTGCTTGGCTTTTACAGTTAGGTAACCAGCGTTAACTGCTATTTTTTCATTTAGCATACCAGACAGGGCAACACCAAATGATGTCTCAGTTGTGGATACTTTGTCTGTTTTGATTGCGTTGGCAACTGCAGATGCGGCGTCGTTGTCAACATTAGCTGTTGTTAGCGCAGCATTGTCAGCAACAGCACCATCTGCAGTTAGTGCAACTGACTGAATTGCACCTGAGTGTGTTGTTTCAAGGCGTTGAATGCGAATTTCTGGACCGATTTTAAAGCTGTCATTAAAGCCAAACATCGCTTTCACACCAAAACCATAGGTTGGTTTGATCGCTGTATTAATAAGCTCTTTGTAGGCAGTAACTGCAGTTCCAGCAGCCCCTGTTAGGATTGCATTTCTACCTATGGTGGTTTCTAATTTCCCACTATTGATGACAAGACCTGCTTCTAAGCTGAAACGATCAGACATTTTCATGGTAGCTGAAGCTTTTAAGCCAAGGATTTGCTTTGAACCAGCAACTGTGTTGGCAAGAGTATTGTAGTTTTCCGCTTGAGTACCTGCTGCAATTGCTGCAGCTGGTGTTGCGACTGTACCTACATTTCTTTTACCTTCAAGGGCAAAGTTTGATGCTTCGACGCCAAGACCAAATTTTGCATCCAAAGCATAGGTTGAAGCTGAAAGAACAGCTGCTGCTGCTATTACTGAAGTGTATTTCATATCGTTCTCCGATTGTGTTTATCCATAACTCATCTCATTCTAGATGTTTTTTTTCTTTTTTTTAAATTTTTAATACTGGAAAATGTTAAATAATCATTATATTTGACATTTTAGCATAACTAAAGTGTAAAAAATGCCAATTAGCATCACAGCTGCCTGTTATTTAGCTGATTTTTATGAGAATTTTCTTACAATGCAGCCATGGGATGTCTCAAATGCTTGTTGTTTCCTTTTATAAATGATCCCAAAATTGTGGCTTTTAATGCACAGCTATTGTTTATTTGCCTAATGCAACAAATAAGAAATCGCGATGGTATTTTTGCCTTGGATAATCATCAAACTGAGCCTGCTTGGGTTGCGAGAGGAGAATTGCTTATTTTCAGCAAGTTCTGCCTTTGCATTTAAGGTTATTTCTGTCTTTGGGCCCTTATGCAGTCAGTCCTTTTGATTTCTTATGATGTGGCTCCGATGATTTTTTTATGGATTAATCCTGTTGAAAAATTCGATTTTCTTGAGTAAAATTTTAGCTTATTTTAAATAGGAAGTTTAAATGAAAGATTCGCAAAGTTTAGTGACCGTCAAAAAATCTGTAAAACATCCACTGTTTTCCTGTGGAGGTTCCATTATAGGTCCACTTGAGGAAGGTCTGGATTACAAGGTACTTCGACATATTTTTCATCACAGTTATTGGCCCGTTACTTATAGTTGGAGATTTAATTCGGAGTACGAGAGAGCTCAACTGAATTATTTAGAAGTCAAATATGATGGCCCTAAATTATCACGACTAAAACCGGGTGACCGTATGGCACGTGAATCGGGTGGTGATCTGCATGAACTTGATAATGCGATTCAGGGTTGTTTTTGGGAAACAGTTGTGATTTGGCCGATGCTGGGTCTTTTGTTGGGCCCAATAGGAGGCGGAGTGGCATTATTGCTGATGGCTAATTCAAAACGAGATGAGGCCAATGCCATTACGGGCAATAGTAACCGAATTCAATCCCTTAGAAATGACGCTGATCACTATCAGCGATTAGGGACTGGGCTATTCTTCATTTTAATCATCACTTTTCCATTATTTATGATGTATTGGCGCTATAAGGGCGGTGTTGTGGCTCGGGTAAAAGGGACCCAGAAAGCAAATATTATAATTACAGGAGCCAAAGAAATCAAAAAATCACTGAATCAAGAGATGGAATCTCTTCAAGAATTTAATGCGCGAAAAATAAGCGTTATTGAATTTCAGGTTTTTTTGTATTTGCTATCCCATCAATTAGAATCTGAGCAAATGTATGCTGTTTACAGTAAGGAGTTTTTTGAGTTAATCAATAGATATTATGACTTGGAGGTATTTTGGGATGAAGATCTCGAGTTTTTGCAGCTTATCTATGGGTCTGAGGTGAGTGATCTGGGCATCAATTTTGATACATTGCAGGAGGATAGAGAGGCTCTGAGACAAGCGATTATCAAGGAAAGTTTGCCCGTGTTTGTAACTCAAAAAATCGGTACTTCAATTTTTTCCAAATATCGAGAACATGTTGATTTTAGGCTTATTGGAAAAACAATTGTGGAAAAAACCTCTCCCCAAAATGGACCTTCTCTTCAAGCACCTAAGGTTTCTCAAGCAGGTTTTGGTTTATTTTCAGATAAAAGACCGGCAAATAATGATAGCTCCATTGAATTAAGAAATATTGCATCGCAGATCTTATCTGGCCAGGCTGCTCCTAAATAATTGGTCGCCAAGAATGGCAACTTTAAAAGGAGATGATTTGTTTTAATGCATGTGATGACATATAAAGCCATTTGCAAACACAATGCATTGCTAATCCATGAGCGTATTTTTTTCATAATGAGCTGGCTCTGTGGTTGTCAAAAATTTGTGTTTGTTGATTTTAAGATTGGGGTTTTGTTTAATTCAAATATTAAGATGTAGATTGGGCAGTATAAGAGTTTGTGTCTTTTTACAAAAGCGCTTTTAGGTGCGGCTGCTTTTTACTTTGCAATCAGTTTGGCAAAAAAAGCGGCATGTTGATCGGAGTCATTAAGGCAGGGGATATAATCGTAGCTCCTGCCCCCATGTTTCATAAACAATTGCCGATAGGTAACATTGACTTCTTCCAAGGTTTCAAGGCAGTCCACACTAAATCCAGGGCAGATCACAGCAATTTCCTTGTGCTCATGTGCTAACTTTGGAATCACATGATCGGTGTATGGCTCAAGCCATTTTTGGGCCCCAAAGCGTGATTGAAATGAGGTGCTAATGTCGTTGTTGGTTAGATTCAGCATTTCTTTGATTAAGCGTGAAGTTTGCATACAATAACAGTAGTATGGGTCACCTGCTTTTAACATGGCCTCAGGAAGACCATGGTATGAAATTAAAAGATGTCTTTTGCCATGTTGTTTAAAATACGTATTAATTTGATCCGCAATGAGAGCGATAAATTCAGGCTGATGGTGATAAGTATGAATATATTTAATATCCCAAATGAAATTCTCTTTTGATAATTCTTTGGTAATGGCATCAAAAACACTGCCGCTGGTACTGGCAGAATATTGGGCAAATAAGGGGATAATTGTGAGCTTTCGAATAGGATATGCTTTTAAAGCTGAAATTGCATCACGGATGGATGTTTGTGGATAGCGATAGCAACTAAGTACATGTGTCTTATCATCGGTGATTTCATCACATTTGCTTGCCAGGCGATCAGTATAAAAATGAAGAGGAATATTCCCATCAATTAATATTGATTGGTAACTGTGAATCAGTCGACGTGAGCGAAATGGAAGAATAATGCCAAACAAAATGGGGTACCATAAAATTTTTGGAAGTTTGATAACGCGGCTATCACTTAAAAAGTTTTTTAAAAAGGAAATGATACTCATGTAATTGGCTTTTTTGGGTGAGCCAAGGTTCACAAGCAATATACCCTGATGATGCTCCGGATTGTTGTGATACAAACTCATAATCTCTCCTTGATATTAATTTGGTCGCCGATATGAATTTGCTGGCACAGCTTGATAATGTCGTGGTTTAGCATGCGAATACATCCCTTGGATTGAGGTGTTCCAATGAGTGTCTCTTGATGTGTTCCATGAATGTAGATAAGGCGCTCATATGAATCAACACCAGGCCCTTGGTTAATCCCTGGCTCAAGACCCTTTAACCGAATAATTCGGCTAAGGATCATGTCGATGGAGCTGGCATTTGACCACTGAGACGGCGGATATAAACCAATGGGTTTTCTGGCTACAAATTGTGTGTAAATGGGTTCATGGATGCCAATAATATCACAAACTGCATGCAGACCCAGCGGGGTTTTAAAGCTGTTTTTTTCTGAGCCTGGCCCAAGTTTTGCAGATGAAATCTTGAAAGTGTGTTGATGATGGATGAGAACCTGTTGATCAATGTCGATGAGGATCATGATGTAAGTGCACCAAGCACAGCTGCCGAGGGGGCTAGATATGCAGGTGGGGTATTTGCTTTTGAATCAAGTTTGGGATAGGTGATGGACCCAATCTGTGCCACAGAGCCATTAAGCAAGAATGAGGGAAATTGATCAGTCTTGGTTTGATAAAGATAAAAAGCATTTACAATCGGCTCAATGAATTGATAATTGTTAAGATTCTTGTATTCAATCACCAGTTTACTGAGCGTCACTTGTTTTTGAGTTTCTTTTGATAAAGAACCATTGCCCAGTTCCTGCATAAGTTTAAAAGCAAATAATTGCTGTTCATTGCTTTGCTTTTTCTGAATCAGCATGCGTTTGATTTCATCAGTGGCCTCAGCCAGGTTTTTTGGGGTTTCAGGGTTGACTTTGACTAATTTAATCACAAGGAGTGATTGATCAGCAGTCGAAAGAACGGGGCTGCTATAAGAGGCAGCGTCATTGCCTTCAAGATAATTCATGACTTCAGCTTTTGGCCAGTGACCATTGATTTGAGCGCTGCTTAAATTTGATGTCATAATTTTTGTATTGAATTTCTTGGAAATTAAAGAAAGGTCAGTGCTGGTGAAGGCTAGTTCTTTTAGCTCTTGAGCAGTCTTCTCTAGAGCTTGATCCACCAAAATTTGTTGATAGTGACTGACATAGTCATGATCGGTGGGTGGCAGAGCTTTTTTAAAGGTATAATAGGTGTCGTGTTTTAATAGACCATCTTCAAATGGGTGCTCTTGATCATATACAAAAAAGCCTTGATTCATGAGCTTGACAATACTTTCTCTTTCAGATTGACTTAACCGCTTTAAATCCTGTTTGCCAAGTGGGCTGGCTACTTTTTTCTCAGTTATCATGAATTGGATGGTCTTTCCAGTAGGTGCTTGAGCGGGATGTTCAAAAAAATAATCCTTGGATTGTTTGATATTTGGGACTTGAATTAAATTTTGACCCTTTAATTCAATGTATGAAATGTCATAAGTTTTGGCAAACTGGTAATCGGCTTTATGATTGTCATAAACCGTTTTAATTTCAGCATCTGTGATCACAGGGGTGGGAAGGTTGATTTTATAGCGACTGAATTCTCGGGTTTGACCCTCAATGGCTTTTGCAACTTGAACGCTAAATGGATCGATGATCTCAGATTGCTTCAGAAGCTCAGCAAAGGCCAGTCTTCTCCACTCATCACTGGCTTGGCTAATTAATTGTATCGTGCTCATGCCATGATTAGCTGCCAGGCGCTCAAGCTCTTTTTCCGAGAGTTTGTCTGCATGAATCGCTGCTTTAATTTGCTGGATACTGGGTTCAAATCCCTGCTGTTCAAGCATTATGGCAATCCGAGTGGTATTTCGCCAATTGGCTTTGAACTCACTGGCAAGGCTATTTACAATATTTTTAAATTCGGGGTGATTTGGATCAAGATCATATTGATGAATATAGCCATTGATAAAACGCTCAATTTGGTGACTGGAAATCGAGCGATCACCCATGTGCTCGTCACTTAAGCTGCTGCGTATGTAGTCAGTATCAAGGCCGTAAAAACCAATGCCCAAAGACAAAAGAACGATTAAACTGAGATTGAAATAACGATTTTTTTTGATGTTTAAAGTGGACATAGATGATCAAATCAATAATATGGCGGAGTGGACGGGGCTCGAACCCGCGACCCCCGGCGTGACAGGCCGGTATTCTAACCAACTGAACTACCACTCCGCGCTGGTGGGTACTGAGGGGATCGAACCCCCGACATTCGCCTTGTAAGGGCGACGCTCTACCAGCTGAGCTAAGTACCCGATACGCCAATTATATGTTTTACTAAACCTGTTGTAAAGCAATAATTGGCACTAAAAAAGCCTACTGATTAACAGCGTCTTTTACAGCTTTGCCCAAAGTGACTTTTGGAACTTTGCGGGCTGGAATTTGGATCGTTTTGCCAGTTTGCGGATTGCGTCCGGTTGTTGCTTCTTTGTGGATTACCTTCATGGTTCTATAACCAACGATACGGATTTCTTTACCTGCTTGCAGGGCATCCATCTCTGCCTGAAGCATCGCGCGCATTACTTTCTCGATTTGAGTTTTGGTTAGGTTGAGATTAGCAATTTCTGAAGTCATGTCGACCAGTTCTTTGAAGTTAACAATAGCTGTCATATTCATCCTCGTTTGAAAAAAAATTGTGTTACGTTTTATGGTTATAGCAGCTTGCAAATTTAGGTGTCAACACTTTTTTTGAAAAATTAATGCTTGAGGCCTTATTTTTTCTGGCATGCAGCGCAAATCGTGGATCTTTGCTTTTCAAATACCGATATGATTAAATCAATTAAATCCATGCATTTAGAATGGATTATTACACAGATTCGTTAAAATCATAGCTGTCTGCAACTTCCATCCTGTTTTTGCACTCTTTGTCAGATAATCTTGATATAAATGCCAGTTTTAATATGATGTAGCTGAAGGCCAGGTCAACAAGTAAGTCCCAGCCAATTGTGATAAGGCCATAACCTGAGCCATATGTGGAAAGACATGATAAGGCCCCAAGTCCTGCATAATATGGAATAACCCAAAGGGCAGAGCGGGATTTGAATATGGAAATGTGGGCTGTTTTATTCCAGTATGAATAGCTGATGAAGGTCACGTAGCCTATCGCCAACCATATTAGCAGGGTTTTAAAGGCCTCCCAGCCTGACCAAAGCGCCAGTAAATTACAAGCATAGAACACAATCAAGCATCCAGTGAAATCCCCTGGAATGCGAAATGGACGGTTCAAGTTAGGCAGCTGATGTCTTAGTGAGTAAAGAGCAATAGGGGCAACACCATAGGCCACAAACATTGCCAGGGTTTGAAATCTGACAATTTGCTCCCAGGCACTTAAAGTAAAGAACATAACCGTACCAACCAGAAAATTTAATACCAGGGCTTGAATGGGTACACCGTTTGGGCTAATGCGGGTGAAATTATTTGGAACAAAGCCATTTTTACTAATGGCATATACCAATCTTGCAGAGGTTGCAGTATAGGACAGGCCTGTTCCAAAAGGCGATATTGCAGCATCAACTGAGATTGTGGCGCTTAGCCACATCAGGCCAATTGATTTAACGATGCTAAAGATAGGTGCTGTGTCACCAGGATAGTTCAGAAGGCCCCATCCTTTAGTCAGCATGGATGTTTGTACACTGCCAATATAGGCAGCTTGCAATGATATATAGATGAAAAAACAGATGAGAACGGAGCCTATCACTGCGATTGGAATTGCAATGTGAGGATTTTTCACTTCGCTGGCAAGGCAGGTGGCCTCACGAAACCCCAAAAAAGAAAAAATACAAAAAGTCGAGGCCTCAAGCACACCCTGCCAGCCCATGGGCATAAATTCATGTGAGGTAAAGTTACTGAATTCAAAGCGCGTATTGAGGATCATGATAATCGTTATGATGGGAAAAATAAGCTTCCATATTGCGATGGGGGAGCTTAATTTCATCATAAACTGTACCCCAGCGGCATTGATCCAGGACATGAGAGCCAGCATGGAAATTGCGCAAAAAATACCAAAGTAGGTCAGGTGTGAAGTATTATCTATGACGTAAAAAAGTGCAGGAAGGCTTTCTGGGTAGTAGGGATTAATGTGCTGCAAAATCACCTGTACCTCTGTTGGAGCGCAGGCAACACAGGACAGCCATGCCAGCCAGCTCATGCCAAAGCTGATGGAGCTGCCATGAGAAAAGTGTGAATATCTTGCAATGCCCCCGGCGACGGGGAATGTGGTGGATAGCTCAGAGAAACAAAAAGCGATGACTATGATTAAAAGTGCACTGATGGCCCAGCTAATAATGCTTGCCGGTCCAGCAGAGGTTGCACCATAAAATGCGACCATCAGCCAGCCTCCACCAATCATACAGTTGATCGATGTCAATAATAAATTAACTGTACCAATGGATTTTATAAACTGATGATTTGCCATGGTGACTCCTATAGGTACATGCGTTGACTATAATAAATCGTTTGATTTTGTGCAAGGATATCGGTCATTCTATTCATATGATTCTCTGAGGTAGACATGCTTGCGGTATTGTCAGCAAAACAATTTTTTGATCATGAAGTTTTTGAGCTTATCAAGCCACTTCGTTTTGAGCGCGGTCAAATTTATTGTCTGGCAGGTCCAAACGGATGTGGTAAGACCACATTATTGGAATTGATGGCACACATTCAGCGGGGGGAGACAGAGATGGTGTTAGATGGTCATTTGCTTGGATTTAGGGATCATAGGTACTGCTCAGGTCTCACTTATGTATCGCTGCATGATCCGCTGCCGGATATTGGCGTTGATGCGTATTTGGCTGATCAGCATTTCAAAGCCAATCATTTGATCAGAAATATGCAACAGAAGTTTATTGGAAAATTATCAACAGGGGAGAGGCAGCTGCTTAGATTACTGCCCATTTTTCAGTATGCGGATTTTGTTTTAATCGATGAGCCTTTTAATGGACTGGACAAAAAGTTTGTTACAATAATCAGAAAGCAACTTCAGGCACTTGCAAACAATGGTGCTACCGTTATTTACGCCTCACATATTTTAAATCCAGATGATCAGGAGGTGGCATGTGATCAATGTATTCAAATACATTCGCTATGATAATGTTATTGGGTTTTATCTTTTATTGCCTGTCATATTGGCCTTTATGGCATTGATTCCGCTGGAATTTGACCCTTTGCAAAAAATGTGGCTTTTTTTACTTTGGTCGGTATTGATGACCAGGGCCAGTCCACTGATGCTTTCTCAGTTTATCAGTATTCGCAAATCAGATGTTTTGAATCCTGAGATTATGGCCAGGAAATTGGCACATTTAATATTAATACAATCTTTTGTGCACTTAATTGAAGCGGTTTTTGTTTTCCTGGTATATGAGTATATTTTAGATCATGAGCATGCCATATTTTGGGCTGTTGTTTTTTTTAGCATAGCCTCTGGCACAAGTGCACTGGTACTGCTTCTTAAGAAGCTCGGGCCGGTTTTTTCAAGACCTGTGGAGATTTTGTTCTTACTGGGCATGTTGATGCCACAGTTTTTCTTGATTTTAGTGCCTTATGAATCCATATTGGCGGGTCAGTTTGACGGGGTGATGTTACTGCCATTGCTGGGTTCACTGATATTCTATTTGATGATTGGGTTTTTATCATTATTTGCTGTAAGTCAGTGGTGGGCGCCATGAAGTCCTTGCAGAAAATTTGTCCTGATGTTAGAGTAAGTTTTGTTTTAGGCGCGTAGCTCAGCGGTAGAGCATCACCTTGACATGGTGGTGGTCGGTGGTTCGAACCCACTCGTGCCTATTTTTTTAACAAAGGAAAAATCGTGACAAATCAGGTGGTATCTGCGCAGTCTTTTTTAGATATTATTAAAATGCAAGATAAGGCACTTCTTAAAACTGCAGTTGGCATTAGTGTTGAGGGCAAGGCGCTTGATTTATCTGTAAATTATGAAGGACAGCCATTTACAATCATTCATGCCGATTCACAAATGGGCGTTGATATTATTCGTCACTCAACTGCCCATCTTCTGGCAATGGCCGTTAAAGAACTTTTTCCTCAAGCACAGGTGACCATTGGGCCTGTGATAGAGGATGGTTTTTATTATGACTTTGCTTATGCTCCTGGATTTACTGATCAGGATTTGGAAAAAATTGAATTACAGATGAAGCGGATTGCAAAGAAACAAATTCCCATTCATCGCTACACATTATCAAGAAATGAAGCTTCTGCTTTTTTTAGAAATATCGGTGAGATTTATAAATCAGAAATCATTGAGCAGATCCCAGAAGGGGAGACCCTTAGCCTTTATAAACAAGAGGGTTTCACTGACTTGTGTCGTGGCCCACATGTTCCTCACACTGGATTTCTAAGTGCTTTTAAATTAACTAAATTAGCAGGCGCATATTGGAGAGGGGATTCAAATAATGAGATGCTTCAGCGAATTTATGGCACTGCGTGGGCGACTCAAGATGCACTTAAGCATTATTTAAAAATCCAAGAAGAGGCCAAAAAACGTGATCATCGGTTACTGGGCAAACAGATGGACTGGTTTCATTTGCAGGAAGAGGGGCCGGGGACGGCATTTTGGCATCCCAATGGCTTTAATGACTATGCTCAGCTTGAGGCACTGATGAGAAAAATCTATCAAAAAACAGGCTATCAAGAAATAAGAACACCTCAGATCATCGACCGATCCTTGTGGGAGAGGTCTGGGCATTGGGATAAGTATGCAGAGAACATGTTTACGATTGAGGCTGAGAAGCAGTCAATTAAGCGAATCTGTGCGGTTAAACCCATGAGCTGTCCAGGTCATGTGCAAGTGTTTAATCAGGGTTTGAAAAGTTATAAACAACTGCCTGTGCGCTATGCGGAGTTTGGATGCTGTCATCGAAATGAGGCATCGGGCACGCTGCATGGCCTATTGAGAGTTAGAAGCTTTGTTCAAGATGATGGACATATATTTTGCACTGTTGACCAAATTGGTGCTGAGGTCAATGCTTTTATTCAGCAAACTTATGCTGTTTATGAGTTGTTGGGATTTAATCAGGTCATTCTTAGATTGTCCACTCGACCAGAAAAGCGTGTTGGCAGTGAGGAAGTCTGGGATAAGGCTGAAAACGCCTTGACTTCGATTCTTGAGAATTCAAAGTATGATTATCAGGTTCTGCCAGGTGAGGGTGCATTTTATGGTCCAAAGCTTGAGTTCTCATTAAAAGACTGCTTGGGCAGGGTTTGGCAGTGTGGTACAATTCAAGTTGACTTCTCAACCCCGCAAAGACTTGACGCTGAATATGTTACCGCCGAAGGTAATAAAGAGACACCCGTGATGCTTCACCGTGCTATCCTTGGAACATTTGAGCGTTTTTTGGGCATTTTGATTGAGCAAACTGCAGGACATATGCCATTTTGGTTATCTCCGCTACAAATCGCGATTCTGCCCATAGGCCAAGAGCATCATCAGTATTCAAATCAGCTGAAAAATGAGCTAAAGGCAAATGGCTATCGAGTTGAAATAGATGACAGGCCAGAGAAGATCGGGTATAAGATACGACAACATACTTTAACCAGAACCCATTTTATGTTAACAGTGGGTGATCAAGAAGTGCAGACTCGAACCGTTAGTGTTCGTGATAGTCAAATGAAACAATATGGCGAAATGGGAATTGATGAGCTGCACGTATGGCTTGCAAGCATGCCCAATCCAATTGAAGCAGTGGAGAGTATATTTTAATGAAAAAGTGCCGAATTAATAATGAAATTAAAAGTCCAAAAGTACGGTTAATTGACCAAGAAGGTGAGCAAGTAGGCGTCGTTGATATACGAGTGGCACAGTCGAAAGCCAAAGAAGTTGGATTAGACCTTGTTGAAGTCTCGCCTCAGGCCGATCCCCCTGTTTGTAAAATACTGGACTATAACCGCCTTCGCTACCAAAAGAAAAAAGAGTTAACCAAAAACAAAAGTAAGAAAAAGGAGGTTAAAGAGATTAAGCTTCGTCCAGTGACTGATAAAAATGATGTGATGATTAAGACAAAGAAGATCATTGATTTCTTGCAAAAAGGCCATCGGGTTAAGGTGTCAATTTTTTACCGCAGAAAGCGTGAGGTTGTTCATCAAGATTTATCAGCCAATGTGCTGGATCAGATCATTGCAGCAACCGAAGAGTTTGGAAAGGTTGAAACGCCGCCAAAACTTGAAGGCCGTAACACCATGATGATTTTGGTTCCTAAAAAAGCAAGTTAAGGCTTGACAAATCAAGGGTTCTTGTTCAATATAATGACATTTATGAGGTTTAATGAGGCATGAAGGTAAAGTTAAAAACCAATAAGGGAGCAGCAAAGCGATTTACTGTTAAAGCAAATGGACGTATTAAGCGCAGAAAAGCCTATCGCAATCACATTCTTACAAAGAAAGCTGTGGATAGAAAACGCAGGTTGAGAACACCAGGAGCTGTTGTAAGCGTCAGCGATGCGAAAAACATCAAACGTCTTTTAAAGTTAGTGAGCTAAGGAAATTTTATGACCCGGATTAAACGAGGTGTAGTTGCTAATCGTAAGCACAAAAAAATTCTTAAAAAAGCAAAAGGTTACTATGGTGCACGTAGTCGCGTTTTCCGAGTTGCTAAGCAGGCAGTGATTAAGGCTGCAACTTATGCATACCGTGACCGCAAGGCGAGAAAAAGAGACTTTCGTGGCATTTGGATTATGCGCATCAACGCCGCAGCTCGTCAGTGTGGCATGACCTACAGCACATTGATCAATGGATTGACCCATGCTAAAATCCTAATCAACCGTAAAATGCTTGCTGAATTGGCTGTTTTTGATTTTGACGCCTTCCAAGGAATTTGTGAGCAAGCTAAAAAAGCAAGTTAATGCTGGATCTACAACGCATAGAAAATGACCTGATTGAGAAATTATTGCACTGCCAGTCAATGCATGGTCTTAATCAGGTCAAATCTTTTTTTCTGGGTAAAAAAAGTGAAATTGCAGAAGGATTAAAAGCGATCCCTCAAATTAATCCAGAGGATCGCAAAGATTACGCCAAAAACCTGAATATTACAAAGCAGAAGATTGAAAACCTAATCAAATTGCACGCTCAGACATTGGAAGAAAACCAGATTGCAAACCATCTGAGACATGAGCGGCTGGATGTGACTCTGTTTGAGGCTCATCCCAAGGGCTCTGCTCATTTAATTTCCACAGCCATTTACGATGTCGTTAAGATTATGCAGTCAATGGGCTTTGTTTATCAAGAAAACGTTGAAATAGAAACCATCTTCAATAATTTTACAGGCCTGAATATCCCTGAAAATCACCCGGCTCGTGCTGAGCAAGATACTTTTTATACCACTGATGGTAGGGTTTTGCGGACACACACCTCCTCTGTGCAGGTTCATGTCATGCAAGAGCAGCAGCCCCCCATCCGTATTGTTTGTCCAGGCAGGGTCTTTCGCAATGATCAGGATCGAACACATTCACCAATGTTTCATCAGCTTGAATGCCTTTGTATCGATACGCATGTTAATATGAGCATGCTTCTTCAGACCATTCGTGAATTATTTCGGGCTTTTTTTGGGAAAGAGATTCCAATTCGTTTGCGGCCTAATTATTTTCCGTTTACTGAACCTTCAGCTGAGGTTGATATTCAATTTGAGGGAAAATGGCTTGAAGTATTGGGCTGCGGCATGGTTCACCCCAATGTTTTTAAAATGAACGGGATTCCTGAACATTATCGTGGTTTTGCTTTTGGGGTGGGTATTGATCGATTGGTTATGCTGCGCCATGGCATCAATGACCTTCGGGAGATTTTCGAAAATCATCCAGGTTTCCTTGAACAATTTCGTGGATAAAAAATATGCGCGTTACAAAAGATTGGCTGTCACAGTGGATTGATTTGCCTGAAAATACGGCAGCCTTAATGTGTGAATATTCTATTGAAACAACATTGATGCATCA